>ERZ778023.296-NODE-296-length-124646-cov-53.898805_pt1 | contig 124646 bp, 134 predicted proteins | sample MGYA00375753_ERZ778023 | MGnify/ENA primary metagenome ERZ778023 (study PRJEB29350, sample SAMN05389822) | bioreactor metagenome | isolation source: Ammonium sulfate bioreactor | place: South Africa: University of Cape Town | collected 2014-04-04 ... | reverse complement strand
AAAGATCAGAGACAGCATGAAATTTTCCAAATTTCTGAATATATACATTTGAAATTAAATAAGAGAGAATAAAAAAAGAGAGGATATACTTTTGTTAAATGTGAAATAGACAATGAAGGTTCCTTTGATGTGACATTCATTTGATTTGAATCAATCCAAGCACTTTTGCTGGAAATTTGTTTAGAATTAGTCAATGGAGCTAATGCTTCAGGTTTCCAATAAGATTTCCTGAAAAAATAATTCCATTGTTGAGCAACTCCAAATTCACCTGGGTTAATTCGTTCGATGTAGATTGCCAAAAGAAAGTAGATCAAAGAGGAAACCAACATTAAAAGTAGACATATGCCAATATATAACTGATAAAAAAATAAGTTCGAATACAAATGTTCAAATGTAGCCGATACTAATCAATGAATCGAGAGATTTCTTTCATAGAGAAAAATATTAAACTCACCATTCTTGCGTTCATATTGTAAGAGGACTTGTAGACAAAAAAGCAGACCAGCATTTGGAAATAAACACAAGAAATATCAAATACCAACTGGAACGCCAGGATAATAATCAATAAATGTAAGTACCCATAGTATAAATCCAATTAATTTAGCTAATAATGCTAGAAAAGAAAGAGAAAACAAAGTTAAAATGAAGATTCATCGTTTCGTCTTACGACGCTTGAAGAATTGTCCAAAGAACACACTAAATACTGAGACTTGTATTGAATAGACAAAGAGTATAGTCCATAATAGAGTCCAATGCGTATAATTAAATAAGGATTTGCTGATGCTACTTGTTCTTGCTCTAGAACTTGGTATAACAATATAACTTAATCCTGTAACTACTCCAGTAAGAACGAAATATATGATCATTGCTCGAACGATCCAAACTAAATTATTCACCCATGTTCGTAGACCATAAATTCTTAGCTATTCCTAATTAGATATGTTAATGCACATACAGGCAAACATAGAAATTCGAGGTTACTTTACTTTCGTTTTATTTTCTCGTTTTTCAACAATATAACCAACGTTGATTATGAATGTAACAACGAAAATAATGGAATAAAACATCGGAATAAAAAATCCATAAACAGAATGTAATGTATCCACATTAACGGCTGGACAACCGAAATGATTAAGATAAATATAATTTATATTTAAGAATTACAGTAATTAAGAAAACTAAAGAAAAGATTCCTACATTTGATGTTAAATTTTGAGCAAGATTGGTGCTATATTTAATAATAGACATGTCGACTGCATATTGAACTCCAACAAAACGATTTGTATAATTAGCTTGATTTGAGGTAGCTTGAAAGAAAAGAAAAACAAATTTCGAACTATGATTGAAATGAGTAAATATATTACCTTGACAGAAATCTTCAGGTGACCGCTTCCATAAATAATCGTTTTCTGAAATTTTCACATATTGAGCACGATAATAGTATGGTCCATTTCTTTATTTAGAAAGATAATTTTTCTTTTCTTTCAATTTCACTCTTAACTTACTCTTGTAATCTTAGTGTATAGCGAACTTCATCGGGCATTGTTGATGCACTGGTACATCCGTCAAGATTAGTAAAATAAACATATGCAAATATTGTTTCCAATGTTGAACTCGATACTGATGCAAGTGTTGGATCGGTCATAATTTGTACTGAAAAACAAAACGTTATTTGCCTACATGGATTTCTTCATATTTTACTATTATTAGGAAAAGTTGGCCATATTAACCGTAGATCAGTCATAGCATCGGTAACAATAGTCTGTGCACAAGTATTTCCTTGAGAAATCGAAATTCATTAGATAGAAAGCAGATATGAAGATCAACTAACCTGGATAGTAATAGATTGTATTACCGGTTCCATTAGCTCGTAAACTATCTTGTGGACGAAACCGTGGTGTTCGAAAGGCAGGATTACTTCGTCGATCGAGAATATAACGCATTCCAAGCAGAAAACCCATAAAAGTATAAGCCAACAGAATTTCTGCACATGTTTGACCAGGTTTCCTTGTCGCTAGTAGAAATGTTTTGATAAAAAGTGCACGAAAATCATTAAGAAATTTGATACAAGCACCATGTCGACGTTGATCGCTGGAAAAATTCATTTAAGTACGCATCTGTTCGAATCGAAAACAATAAAACTGAATAATGGAATTATCAGAACACTTTCATCTTATGAATTACTTATACCAAAGTGCAACGAATTTAAGTAAACAATAGGAGAAAAGAATATGTTAATGTGTTGTGCACATTCTTTCGTTTGTTACATGGAATGTATGTCTCGATGCACTTTTTGAGTTTACGTCGAATGAAAAATATATTTATTGCACTTTCAAGAAAAAATTTGATTTGTTTTTACAAGAGAAAAACAAAAGAAACTGTCATCGATGCTTTAAAAGCTAATTCTTTCGGGCTGTATCTGTATTCACATAATGATCTTCACCAGCCAGATGAACAAAGATTTGTTCAAGTGTTGTTTGAGTAATTGAATAACTTTCGATAGAACCTTCTTCTTTTTTCTTTTGAAATAAATTAAAAATATGTGCTAAATTAAATGATTGATTGTTTGATGAAAATGGAACTGTACAAAATAAGATTCCATTATGTTGTTCTATAATTATTCATATTTATTTCATTTCAATTCAAGAAAATCAAAGTAGATTTACCATCAAATTGAACACCAGGAAGTGTTAAAACTAGTTCCTGTTTGAATGCTTCAATTTCTGGAAGTGGTAATTTCACTTGAACAGCATATCCAGTACCAAAACGATTCTTCAATCGTTGTAAATTACCAAGACACATAAATTGTCCTAATTTCATTATTCCAATTTCTAAATTAACAACATACATATCTATCTATCGTATCGTTAGAATTAGATAGAAACATACTTGTACATAAAGCTTCGCATTCTTCCATACTATATCAAACAAAACTACATATTTTCTTTCGATTAAGTTTGTTGATGAGTTTACCTATGACTTGTCAAAATAATTGTTAGGCCAATATCTCGAGCTGCTCGAAGAACATTCCATAATTTACGCTTAGCAGCTGCATCTAAACCCTAAACGTACGAAGAAAGAAAAATAAGTTTAGTATTTTTGTTTTTCTGTTAGTGTTAATTATTACTGTTGTTGGTTCGTCTAAGAAGACGAGTGGTGGATTAGCCATGAATGCAATAGCTGCACTCACTTTTCGTTTATTTCCACCGCTAAACACAAAACAAAAAAAAAACAATAATAGATTGGATTTCGAAACGAAATAGTCACCTTAATTTTTGCACTCGACGTTTTCTGTAAACTTCCAAACCAAAAAGTAGAATCATATCATCAATTATCTCTGGTATTTCGTCCCATTTCATGCCTTTCAATCTGTAAATGGAATAAATTGGAAATGATTATATATCTTTAATTTTTATTTATTACCTAGCAAAGAATACCAATGTTTCTGTCACCGTAAGATTATTGACGAGCCAGTCAAATTGTGGGCAAAAACCAATTTCTAAATCTCTTCCCTAGATGAAAATAATGTGTTACCGAAAGAAAAAAAATAGTCAAATACTCAACTATTGTATTAATATTTTTTCCATTAATAAAAATATCTCCTGTTGTTGGCTGAAGATCATTGATCAGCATTCGAAATGTTGTTGTTTTACCTGCACCATTTGCACCCAATAAACCAAAACATGATCGTTTCGTCACACGAAAATTGAGATGATCAACAGCCGTATAAATTTTACCAGCTTTCTTAAATCTTTGTACAAGATCACGAACAAAAACAACAGCTGAGGTTGTTGTTGAATCCTCTTGTAGAATTGCTTGTCGTTCGGTTCGAACATCTTCATCAAGATTCTATTTTTAGAGAGAACAAAAAACAATTTAGCATGTAGAAAACAATAAATAAATAAAACGGATATATACCGTATCGTTCCATTTGTCAGCATTTGCTCTGCCAAATTCATTTCCATCATCATCCTGTTGTAAATCACTATCACAGCCACAGCATCGTCGACAGCCTAATTTAATACTACCTCCTGACTCAATAAGTATTAAAATGATCCACCAGAAAAGTATCTGAGCGCAGAAGATCACTGCTTGTATGCCAATACCAGGTTCACGTAAAGACAGCCAAGGTTCTGTGATCGAATAATCGGTTAGCATAATTCCGTTAACAGCTAAAATACAATCTTCTGTTGTATGCAAACGAATATTGAACAATGAACGTTTGAGATTAACCGATGGAAAAAGCACTGCAATAATCCATCGAATTAAGTTGGTCATTCGTGTCAGCGGTGTAACGCGAGTTCCAGCGGATGACGATTGACTTTGAGAAAATAAAGCGAGAAATACAAGTACCATATCAAAGAAACAAGCAACAATATTAATAACAAAGAAATTGATGAAACCGAGTAATTCAGATCGAGGACTGAATGAATAACAGTAAATTAATGGTAACGAAGCTAAGCAGTATAAAATTATGGCAAGAAAAAATGAGCCAGTTTGAGAAGTACCGATAAAAATATGAACTTCCGCTAGAGCTTCAGGATTTGCAAATGAACCAATCTATAGGAAAATTTAAATAAAACAAAACAACTTATTTCTTCATAAAATTCATAAAAATTTACCTTAACAATAATTGTTAAAACTGCACAAAGTGCAATACAAGAGAGGAAATCAAAAACGAAATTCGATAGCCAATAAGTTCGTTTGCTCAAGTTCGTTAACAATTGTAAATCTTTCGAATGATTGATACGTTCTTGTATCAATGGTGTTATTAGGATACTAATAAATAATGCTGCCAGTATGCTATTGATAAAATTAAATAATGAAACTGGTATTGTATCGAAACAATAAATTATTTCTAAAAACCGTTGTAGTGCAGAAAATGATGTTGCTACAGTAAGAATTGGTTCGTTTGTTGTAACGATTTGTTTTGTCGATGAATTCGCATAGAATTGAAAGAGACTTGTCGAAGCAATACTTAAACTTGTTGCCATTGCATGATAATTCACTGTTGAAAAATATGTATCAAATGTTAATGATGTCAAGTTATTGTAAAGAGCAATTCCCATTTGATATTTATTGATAAATATGTCTTCAGTTTCTAAATATCGCTCTCGAACATAATCAAGTATTGTGTTATTAGAGATTTCATCGATTGTCGCGCCAGTACTTTGCAGATAGTTAGTCAAACGTGTATGAGCATTGTTTTCATCGTTATTTGAATAAGTAACAATTGTTTGTGGATTATAAATTGATGGTACAAGTGTCATTTGTGCACCTTCTTGGCGATCATTTTGTGCAAGTGATGCTTGAATTTGTTTCGGCGTTGGTAGAATACTCACAATCAAAATTTCAATCAAAATTGGAATGAGAAAGAATCCAAGCAAGAATACATATTGCCGACGAAGAACATGTAATCGTTTGATTAATAAAGCATAGACACGTAGCCAAGTACGTCGAAAACCAGTTTCACGTGCATGATCAGCACGAAAAACTAAATCGAGAGATTAGAAGTTAATGAACGATTTATATCGAATATATTTTACCTCGACTGGCGAGATCTTCGTTCGATTTTACTTGATTTCCATGAGTTTTAGCTTCTTCTTCTTCCGCTTCCTGTATCAACCTAGAAAAAGTATACGAAAAAAAATCTATTTTCAGTTTGTTAATTTTTAGTTTTCTACTTCAGAAACACTTCTTCGATGGTCGTCATCGATAATCCATAACTGTCTACGCCAATATCACTACTCTCGATATCTAATGCACGAATTAAACCACCAATTTTTCTTGCATCCTTTCGACGAATACCAAAGATAATTTCCGATGTTGACTGTCGTTCAACAGCAATATTTGGCAAATATCGCTCGATAAATACACGAATACGATCATTCGAAACTGTCTCCTGTTTGTCAATAAACAGACGATATTGAAATTCTATAAATTCAATCAATTAGTGATGTGTTATCAATTTTAAGTAATGAAACCTATTTGATTTTTGAGAAAATCAGGTGTACCATATGCTTGAAGACGACCACTTGTCATGATTGCAATTCGATCAGATAAAACATCAGCTTCTTCAAGAAAATGAGTTGTTAAAATGATACATTTGCCTGCTTCTTTCATTTTTCTTATTATTGTCCAAATTAATCGACGATTGTATGGATCTAGTATGAATGAATGAATGAAGTGGATCATACTTTTAGAAAGAGAAATGTTAGCTAGTTACCGATGCCACTTGTTGGTTCATCAAGAATGAGAACTTTTGGATCACCAATGAGAGAAATACCAATGGAGAGTCGTCTTTTCATACCACCGGAAAGATTTTTGGAGAGAGTTTGTCGATCATTAACTAATCCAATAAGTTGAAGAATAGTTTCGATAGATTCACGTAGAATATTTGTCTTTATGTGACGCATCTACGTAATAAAAACAGTGATAGTAGATTCGTTTTTGATTACTCCGCCTACTACTTAATCTAGCGTACTTTTATTCCGAAAATTACCTCAATTACATCAAATCACGCACGGTACTCTACTTTTTAAGTGCACCTACCTTTCCAATTAGTTTTAAATGTTCTTCAACAGATAATTCATTGTACAAAATATCTAAAACAGTTATTTTATAAAAATATGATTCCTTCTTCTTTCTACCGTATTGTGGACAAAAACCAACAATTCTTCGAATATCTTGAATATGTAAACGATTGTCTAATCCTTCTACTTTCACACTACCAGATGTTGCTTCCAACATCCCAACAAGAATGAACGTAGTTGTTGTTTTACCAGCACCATTATGACCAAGTAATGAACTCACTTCACCTCGATAGAAATTCAATGAAAGATCAGAGACAGCATGAAATTTTCCAAATTTCTGAATATATACATTTGAAATCAAATAGGAGAGAATAAAAAAAAGAAAGGATATACTTTTGTTAAATGTGAAATGGACAATGAAGGCTCTTTTGATTTCACAATTGGATTCAATTCGACCCATACATTATTACCGTAAACTTCATTATATTGAATAGGTTCAATCGTTGATGTAGCTTTAGATGTCCAATAAGATTTTTTGAAAAGATAATTCCATGGTTGAGCAACTCCAAATTCACCTGGGTTAATCCGTTCAACATAAATCGCCAGAATAAGATAGATCACAGAATAGATGAGCATTAAAAGTAAACAAATACCAATATATAACGGGTAAGAATATAAATTTGAGTATAATTGTTGAGAAGTAGTGATCGCGGCTAAATGTTTGATTTTTCGTAGAGGAAAAAAAGCACGAAAAACAAATCATTACCTCCTTCTCGTTCATACTGTAGGACAACTTGTAGACAAAAAAGTAGACCAGCATTTGGAAAAATGCATAAGAAGTACCGAACACCAACTGAAACATCAGAATAATAATCAATAAATGTAATTACCCATACTACGAATCCAATTAATTTAGCTAATAATGCTGAAAAAGAAAGAACAGAAAGTTAAAATGAAGATTGATCGTTTCGTCTTACGACGTTTGAAGAATTGCCCAAAGAACACACTAAACGCTGAGACTTGTATTGAATAGACAAAGAGTATAGTCCATAATAGAGTCCAATGTGTGTAATTAAACAAAGCTTTGGCAGAGCTATTGGTCCGAAAACGTGTGCTAGGTAACACAATTAAACTGAGCACTGTAATTATACTTGATAATAAAAAATAGATAATCAAAGCTCTACTCATCCAAACTAAATTATTCACCCATGTTCGGAGACCATAAATTCTCAGATATTCCTAATTAGATATGATGTGTATATTGATAAAAATAGACATTCGAGATCACTTTACTTTAGTTTTATTTTCACGTTCTTCAACAATATAACCAACGTTGATTATGAATGTAACAACGAAAATAACCGAGAAAAATATTGGAATAAAAAATCCATAAAGAGAATGCAGTTGATCGAGATAATATTTCGGACAACCAAAATGATTCAAATATATCTATTTGATACATCAAAACAATGATTATTATCATACAGATTGAAAAAGAAAATCTTACATTTGATGTTAAATTTTGAGCAAGATTAGTGGCATATTTAATAATACTCATATCGACATAATACTGAACAGTAACAAATCGATAGTAAAGATTAAAACTTGATACATCTAAATAAATAAATGAATGATTGTTGCGATGAACGAAACGCATTACCTCGACAGTAATCTTTTGGTGAACGTTTCCATAGAACATCACTCATGGAGATTTTAGAAGTTTGAGCATGGAAATAATTAGCTCCATTTCTAGAACAAAAATCTTATCCGATCGAAATTCAAAGATGTTATTCAAACATACTCTTGCATTCGTAATGTATATTTGATTTGATCGGGCATTGTTGATGAATTCGTACATGAATTCAAATTTGTAAATTGAATAAATGCGAATATCGATTGTTGAACTGTACTCGATAATGTCGATAATGTTGGATCCGAAAGAGGTTGAACAACAACTGGTAAACAAATTGTTCAAATTTCTTTTATTAGTACATTTAAAGTAAAACTTACCATTGTATGGAAAATAAGGTGATAATTGTTTCATATCTGTCATCATATTGTTAACAATTGTTGCAGTACAATTATTATCTGAAAATAATCGAACGAACAAATGAAAAAAAAAGTTCAATGAACAAACTTGGATAATAATAAGTCGTATTTCCAATGAAACCATAGTTTAAATAACCATATTGTGCAGAAAATCGTGTTATGCTATAATCCGCGCTGAAACGTCTATCCATAATGTAACGCATTCCCAGCAAAAACCCCATAAATGTATATGCCAATAAGATTTCTGCTATTGTTTGTCCTGGTTTTCTGATGGTTAATAGAAATGTTCGAACGAAAAGTGCTCGAAAATCACTGAAAAATTTCAAACATCCACCATGTTGACGTACGTCTCCGTGAAATTCCATGGGCAGATGGCTTGTTTTTCCGATGCTTTCAATAGCAAATAACAAGAGCAAAAAGTATCTCTTTCTGTGATTTTCTAGAAAGCTGAGAACGAGAAGAAAAAAAAAAGAAGAAAAAAGGAACATCGTCAACTTATTATTTTTTTCATTAATCCTCTGAAAACGGCGGAGAAAATGATATATCCGAGAAAAAGAAGAAAAAAAATTATAAAACACCGTATTAGTTGAAATATTAAATTAAATTTTGAAAGATGACAAGTTTCCGTTTCAGTTAATATATCTTCTTTTTTCTCTCGTCTCAAATACGTCGATAAGGCTTGCACTTTTTCATCCTTAACTTTGATATTATCGTCTCAATTCACTGAGGCGGAAACTTGCTAGAAGATTCCTTTAGACCGTTTTATTATTTTGTCATTAAAATTTTAAAAATGCAGGTGAACTATTTCTCTTTCTTTCTCTCGAAAATGTCAGATTTTATTAGAATCCAAAAGAAGAAAGACATCGATTTTTCTGTTTAGCAGCTGATCTGTTTCTGATGTTAAGAAAATGAAACGCACGGGAAAACAAAAAAACTACGTCAAATAAAAGTTGCAGTGTCCTTGTTATTTTTTCTTAAGGATTAAGCAGAAAAAGAATATAGTCACAAGATGACGACAGACACGGTGAAAAAGAGAAAAGGAAATGCCAGGCAATGTCATCTTTCGCTTATTTATGCGACATTAGTATTTCTTCATCTTTTTCTTTATTAGCTCATAAAATGAGATACAGTAAATTCGAGATTGTAAAATAAATAAATGTTATTATTTGTTTGTTTTCGTCGGAACTGTGAGCTGTAGTTCGTGATGATCACTGATTGAGTTATTTTCGAGAATTTCTTCGACACGTGAATCTAAACTTCCTTGTCGACTGATGGGCAATGATGTTGATGCAGGTGCAAGAAGATATTTATTTTGTTGTTCATTTTGTTTCATATAACCATCGATACTCATTTGTTTATTCATTTTTTCCTGTGTTGAAATATGTTTTGTTCGTCGTCGTGTTGAAATCGGTAGAAGAGAATTTTTCAGGGCTCGTTGACTTAATTCATGTGTCATCGCATAAATATGTCGTGTATTTAATGGAAGTATAGCCGCAAAACTTCCATTAATTAAACATGGGCTATGCGGTGTATTCGAGAGAACAAGTGACATACGAAAATCATCATGAAGTTTATTCATTCGATTTCTTCGTTCATGTGGTGTAAGATTATTTAATGGTCGAAGTATTTGACTTGCTGACTGTTGAACAATGTTCCAATCACGTTTGATATCGTCGACAGTTGTCGATGTTGCTGTTACAGTAAAACGAATGATATATTTGCCTTTAATCGATGCTGGAACACAATGAATTTGTCCGCCACTATTGATATCTTTTAATAATTGTTCAGTTAATTCATTTTCACCTTTTAAACGAAATGTAACGAGACCAAGATGACGTTCAGCAGGAATTTCAAAACGATCATCAGCTTTAACTAATGATTCGAACAATGCACCCATTCGAACACTCTAAACAAAAGATTTCAGCATATAAACCGATCAATTGACTTACATTTCGAATATGTTTTTGTAAGCCTTCGATACCGTATGAACGAATAACAAACCAGAGTTTCAATGCACGAAAACGACGGCTCAATGGAACTTGCCAATGCTAGTTAAAACAAACAAAATAGATTCTCAGTTCGCCTTTTCAATTACAAACCATATAATCAATTGCTACGCCAGCATTTTCATGTTGAAGATACAATGGATCGACATTAAATGCTCGATGTAATGCTGCACTTGATTTCACCCTAAATAATAAAAACAATTCTGTGATTTCACATTTTCTCTTTCTTTGTCGATTGACTTACCACATTGCCGTACAATCGAAATGAACCTAAATTTGAAGTGTTAAAACAAAGAGTTCGAAATTGAAATATTTACCATCATCCATTTCGATGGATTAAAAGCGAACGATTGTGTTAATTCAACGCCATTCATAAAAGACCGAAATTCTGGACAGATAAAAGCACTTCCAGCATAAGCAGCGTCAACATGTATCCAAATATTTTCTCTTTCACCTAAACATTCAAATTTCATTTCTTCGTATCGTTTTTTTCCAATCTTCTTGTTAACTTACATATTGCACCTAATTCAACCAGATTATCAAACGCACAAGCTCCTGTTGTTCCCAGAGTTGCACAAAGCTAAATCAGATCTTTTCGTTTCTTTAGTTTTCGTTTCTTTATTTTCACTCACGAAGAATGGAATGAGACCATTTTCTTTGTCCTTTGCAATCGCTTGTCGCAATGTATTGCCACGTAGACGTAGTTTATCATCACTCGGCACGAGATTTAATTTAACCAAGCCAATTAAACAAGCTTTTTCAACAGACGAATGAGCTTGATCAGAGCAATAGGCAACTAAACGTCCGTTGATTTCAGCCGGACTTAGATAAGGAAATTGAGATTGTACTCGACGGATGACGTCCTTTCGAGCAGCTAGTAAACCGACCAGTGTTGCTTCGGATGCTGTTGTCTAAAATTTAGTACGTTCATCAATTAGCACGAACAACAACACAAAACGAGACGGATTTATTTTACTTGAATTACGCCTCCGCCGGTTGTGTCAGCATGCGAATGAAGAAAATCATTCGGTAAACCGATCATTTTTGCCAACCAATCCATGACAACAGCTTCTAATTCCGTACATGCGGGACTCGATGCCTGTTGTGCAGAGCAAAAAAACACGTTTCAATTAATTACATATGGATTACTGTCGATCGATTTTTTTTTCTCCTTTTCATTTAGTGAAACATAGCAAATCTCCTTTATTCTTCATATTTCATATGATGTCTATCAGAAAGATCATTGAGTAAACAAAAAGGAAAAGAGTCATACCCAAGTAAAACCTAATTGATTCAAACCATTTGCTAGCATATCCTAAATTTAGAAATTCAATCAAATAAAAATAGCTTTCTTTTCTATTGAATATTTCAATGATATACCCCTAATAATGATGGATAAGAATTTAATGCCGGAAAGTAGGCATGCATATACGGAGATTGCCAATGAGTAACCTAAGAAGTAAAAACTCAAATATCGAAATAAAAATAACTTTCTATTTTTGAGAACATACACCCGGCATAATGACGCGTTCGATATCTTTGAAAATGTCATCCCATGATTCACCCTGCATTGGTGCCTCATCATCAATCATCGGTCTCATATAACCAGGTTTTACATTCGGAAAAACACGTCGTGTTCGAATATTTGTTAGATAATCAGCAATAAAATCCACCATTTCCTTTCCTAGAATATCAATTGATAGATTTTCTTTGTGTTTTTTTTTGTTCTGAAAATGTTCAAACCTCGTTGTCGAAATTCATCTGCATCCATCTTTTAATACTCCTACTGAAAAGAAAAATGACGGTAAACTAATTCGCTCTCGTTTCTATTTTCTCTATCTATTATTTTTTTTCTCTTCTCGTTTACGATTAATCGACTTTAAAAACACGCTAAATATACAAAGACAAAGAAAATTATTAATATTTATATAATTCAACCCAAGATAATAGTCTTGTCTATTAAACTGATCCATCCTTTGCATGTTCACAATAATATCTCGATTAACCATTCGTTTTTTTAAATCAATATATTCAAAGACATCCACCCTCAAGATTAATTACTTCAAATAGAATAGAGAACAACGTTTGCAGGTGAACAATAAATCATTAATTAAACCTTCGGAAATATCCTGTTTTATTTTAAGAATCAGAAAAAAAAACGTCAAGTTAAAAGATAACAAAAAAGTGTATGTATGCGTTTGTTGTTTCTTTCAATTGCTTTTTCGATTGATCGTCCATAAACCAAAAAAATATCTCATCCAAATCGCTAATATATCAAAGCCCATTTGTACCGATGCAGTGAATGGATCTAGTTTTGATCCGGGAATTTCTTGCCAATTGACATCAACTTCAACGATTGGAATGTTGAGTTTTTCAGCTATGAATAGAAGTTCAACATCGAATGCCCTTGAAGTACAAAACATAGAAAATCTTGGAATAGAATTGTAAATTTAGTTTCTACCATCGTTCGACATGCATTTGAAAGAATATTCTTTGAGCAGCTCGACGAGAGAATAATTTAAAACCACATTGCGTATCACGAATAGATTTCACAGCGAATAGCCAAACTTCGAAATGGAAAACATACATAAGAAATGTACGGAATGCTGATCGCTAAATTATGAAAAAACAAATTGAACATTGAATCTCAGAAAAATCGTTTTACTTTAGCAACAGATTCTTGTTCTAAATGACGTCGTGAACCACAAACAACAACTTCATTATTCTGAGTTGCTAAAGCACCTTTTTCAACTTTTGTAAAGTCACTAAATTTAGTTGCACCATCAGCATCAGCAAATAGAATCCATTCACCTCGAGCACTCAAAACACCCTACAAATATTCTGATTATCAACATCTTGTCAATACCCAACTCTACCTCACCATTCGAACAGCACCGCCTTTGCCTCGATTAGCATCTAAAGTGAGCACACGAACGATATCTGTTCCATATTGTTCACTGAATTTCAAAGCTGTCTAACAATTTCAAACGAAAATTTCAATAGAAAAAAAAACAAACTATCATTTGAATTCTTACTTCACTGGTTTTGTCAGGACTACCATCATCAACAATAATCAATTCATAGGTAAATTTCGAATCGTTTTTCTTGAAAGAAAAAACGAAAATTAATTTTAAATGAAATTCAAACGATTCCTACTTGTCGTTCTTCTAAATATGCCATTGTGTCTTTCATCATTATTGGTACTTAAATAAAAACAAATAGAAACACAATTTCAAATGTTTGTTTTCATACATCGGTCGACTTCTTTGTAAGCAGGAATAATAATCGATAGATATTTCGACGGTACATCAGTCAATGAAGGAAATAATTTTCGAGATTTCGTTGATGGATCATAAAAATACTTTTCATTCTCACTACGAGGTGCCATTTTAAACGAACGTAATAGACAAATAATCTAAACGAACAGCTTATTCGAAAAAATATGTTTTCGTCAATCGAATAAACTTACAGCTAGTACAACTAGACCAAGAAGTACTAGGACTAAAAACGTCAAAACTAGTTGTTCAATCATCTGAAATAAATAAATGTCAAACATTGTGTCTTTTCTCCGACTCGAAATTTTCGTCAAATACCGATGATGATGATACGAATCCTTTTTTGCCAGACAGGCATCCTTTGATTAGTTCTTTTCACGTAACCAATGAAATGTTGAATAGTAAGCAACATCTATCGTATGACTCGTCATACTTATATATAGTTAAAATCAAGATTTAAACAGAGAAAGTAAGTTTTATTTTATAAATTTATTTTGAAATTAAATCTGTATTTGTTAGTCAATTTAGCATTTATGTCCATTTCGTAAATTAAAACATCGACAGCCAACATTTGGAATACAACTTTCACCGGCTAAGCAACAAGCAGTTTTGTTTGGAGAATAGAGACATTCTTTTTGACCAGGTGGGCATTCACTAACACCTTGACTAGCGATTTCATTGGTTGCTAAAATTGGATCGATAACTGATTTCCAGTCGGAAAGTGACCAACTAGCATCAGCACCAACAACAACACCATTGATAAGGAATGTTGGTGTACCACTAGCACCTAAATATTCAAAATATTCTTCTTATTAGTATTTTGACATTAAAAAATGAAAAGAAATCACCTCGTGAACAAGTATATTTCCATGAAACACGTGTTTCAAAGTTAAGATCATCGCTAGCTAAACCGTCGAGAAGTTTATCTTTTGGAATGATTGATGTTTGAGCCGCAAACGTCGCGAGTTTTTCAGCAACTTGAGGCATAGTTAAATTGATTGTTGCACCATTATAAAATTGGTCTTGACCTTCAAAGATTTTCGTTGTATATTCATAGATAGCATTTGTATTTCGGTTGGTATAATTAGCAACAACATGAATACTTTGAGAGACAAGAAATGCATTTGTATGATATGGAAGTGGAAATGTATGAAAACGAAAATGAATTTTTGTACCATAAGCTTGAATAACTTGTTGAACAATTGGCCATGTAGCTTGACAATCAGGACAAAGTGGATCTAAGAACATTTCGATGACAACATGAGCATCAGCTGGACCGCCAACACCCCATCCATCAGGACGATTTGGAATGGGAACTTGAGCTAGTGCAAGGCCAACAAGAACAAAGATGGATAAAGCAACAAATCGTGTCATTTCGTTTGCTCTCTTTCGTTTTTTTTTCAAATCGAAATTTAAATAAATTTCACTCTACTAGCTTTGCTTATTCATCTGTCGTCTTTTATAAAACAAAGATAAGATAAATATACGATAAAGTCATATTTTCACATCATGATGACTGAAGCAAACAATGTTTTCTTCTTGTCATCATCTTATTATAGTCTTTTTTTTTTATATTTTAACAACAAAATTTATTCAAATATATTCTTTACAAATGTTGCCTAATTATACTCTTGAGAAATTCGCTTTCTTTTTTTTTGTTTCTTTACATCCTTGAAAACACCTTACGAAACCTATTAAAAGTCATTGAATGTTCGAAATACAATATTTATTAATAAATCAAACAGTTTGAAATTCACTAAACAAGATGACGCATGCTGTTTTAATACAGAACCTTATTATAGTCTTTGATATAGACATTGAATAAACGGATTTTAATTGCACATGTCTTTTGAGATGTAATCTGATTTATTAAATCTTACTTATCGTTTAATCGCACATTCAATTGACTTTTTGTCACCATTTCGTACTATCTTTGCCATTAATGATAATGTCACCGGTCTCAAAGATTGAATGATTCGATTGACAGGTCAATAATTATCATTTTCTCAACATACAAACATACACACACATACACTTGCTTGATCGACTTCTCTCGTCGTTCTCTCTCCCTCTCTCTCGCTTTTCATGTTTTATCACTAGTTAACCATCATTAAACGACATGGTTTGCGTGAATGTACCTTCCTCAGGCTCATTAAATAGTTGAAATATGTGTCTTTCGAAGTAAGCTAGTAAAATGAAGATCTTTTGTCTTAGTTAGTCGAATGTATTCATACATACAAACAAAACAAAAACATCAATTAAAGAAAATAAATTACCATCTTTAGTCTGTTTGTGTGCGTATATATGTAGGGGTGTGGAGACATCTCCAACGAGTCATGCACATCTGGGAGGGACAAGTGTATGTGTACATATATATTTTTTTAACGTCGACTATTGAACTGTACGCTCGTCAAGGAGGTTAATTGTCTGTCGTTGATGTACAATAGTTTATGTGTATGTGTATTTTAGTCATATTCGTTTTTTTTACTTTTCTTTTTCGTCTGGTCAACTGTCTCATAGAACAAGTGACACGTAGTTCGACAGTGTGAGACTTCACCATAGTACTATTTTCTTCAAAGTAATAATAAAAAGTGAATACGACGCGATATTCACCAACTATTCGATATATAGATTTAATGAGCTTGTTCATTGTTTGAAGTTAAAAAGAATATAATTGCCTAATATATTAATTTGACAAGTTGTACGTTGAGAGAGAGAGAGAGAAAAAAAAACGAAATGTCAAGTAAGTTCATTGGTCATATTTATGACATTTTAACCGATAAATTTACTTTATTTCATTTTTATTCTCTCTCACTCACTTTCGTTTCTTGTTTAAATAAAAATCTGAGAATAATTTGATTTTAATCGAATCATAAAAATTCGATTCGATAAGTATCCATCATCATTCAAAATGAACAAATTTCTCTTCAAGGTTCTGTTATTTTTCTTAGATTATTTGAATTTATAGAAATAAATCCATAATATGTATCGTTTGTCTGTAAATGAACGAGAAACAAATTCAGTAGGTGATACATATGCCAATGCTATACTTCGTACTTTATCTTCATTGAAACCACCGCCATCGCCAACACTTTTATTACATTCGAAACATCATCGTTCTCATACAAAAACTGTGCCGCAATCAGTCATAAATGAAGTAAGTGGCTTTAAAACTTGTCTTTATTCATCAACGAATAGTCGAAACTTTTTTTCTACTCGTCATTTTCTCACTCTTAGCTTCAAGTGCAAGTTAATGGATAGAGTATCTCCGTTTTCTTTTCGTTTTTCTTCTTCTTCGCCTTCTCTTTTGTAATACAATAAAAAAAAAGAAACGAAACGACAGGAAGAAAGCGTATGCATTATGTCACAAACTGAGAGGCGTAATGATTATTCGGCTTTCTCTGAAATTGAATATCTCTCTATGTGTCCATGTTCATTAAAATTTGCTCGATACATGGTGACGATAAATTGATATTGTTTCATATTTCATTTTTGCTCCGTCAAGTACTCAAATAGATTATCATTGTCCCTAAATTCGACACATGCATAGTCGTACATCTAGACGTAGACAAATGTGTATGGCACAAATTATCAAATGAAGAACCACAAAATTGACCTTCGAATATAGTATACATTCAATGTTTGATTCTTCATCGGCACAAAGGAGAATGAATGCAATGAATGAATGAAGAAAAAAAAAGAGAGAGAGAGAAATCATGTAACTGCATACACAGAAGCAGAATTTGTCGTTTGAAGTCATTTGCCTATTACAATTCTAGTTCAACAATTGTTGAGCCTCTTGTTCAAATGACATAAGTAGGTAAAAACGTAAAAAAGAAAAAGAAAAAGAAATGTGAAAGAATAGGAAAGATGAAAATCGCCAGTAGTCTAAAGTTCGAGCAATCTTCATCGATAATTTGATGACGAAGGCGACGAACAAGAGAACGACACTGGAGTAGCATCATCTGTTGAACAACGATAAGCCAGGTTCAATATTGACTTGAGATGAAATGACAATACGTATACTCATATGTACACACACACATACTACGGACTACACGCGTAAATAAATTACTCAACAATTCATTTTTTTTTTATTTTATTTTATTCGTTTCTTTCTTTCTTTTCATTCTATTTACTAGGTAAGTAAAAAAACCTATTAGAGACTGGGAGAAGAAGAAGAAGAAAAAAAGAGTAAATGAGTGAATCCCAACTAGTTTTTCGTAAGCGTGAGCATCCGGCTTTGCAATGTGTGATTAATTGTGTAAAGAATATTTATTTTATAAAGACGGAATATAGTTTGTCAAAGAACGAAACGCATTAGTAACCAGAAAAAAAAGCGAGTGGCGTAGGTGGAGGTGACTGTACAAAGCAACAGCATCTGATGTATAAATTTTCATTTTCTTCTTTTTTTTCCTCTTCATTTTCTTTTCTTCTTCGTTGACTATTAATCTGAAGACGAAACAACGAGAAGCAGTCATCAAACCACGTACAATAATTCAATTTGACTGCTTCTCAAATTAAATTTAATTTCTTGTCTTCATTTTTACATTCAATCGACGATTGAGTTTCTTATCGTCGTATCCAAATTCTCTTTTATTCGTTTCAAACGAGGAGTTGACCGACAGGTAAATACGGTTTCATTTCTTTCGTTGTTTCTTATCCTCCTATGAACTTGTTCATGCTGGCTGATTGAAAGTCACGTAAGATTGTATACAGCACATGCTGAGTAAATAATAGTGAATATTTAGTGAAGTGTGATTGTTTTTATAAGACGACACAAACACTCGATACAAAATAACGTGGACAGTAGTAGTTCTTTTGAAAACATTCGTACATAGAATAGTTTCAATCAACCGAAAATATTCGAGTATAATTCGTATGTTATTAGAAGACGCTGTAGATCTTCGAAAAGGCAACAGAACATTGCGCAATATGAAAAACAATTTTTTTTTCTTTTTCTTTTTATTCGCTTGATTATTTGTTGTTGTTGTTATTACAAAAAGAATGCTGCTGAAGGTAGAATAATCATAATAATAATATTGAAGAGAGAAGAAAAAGTTCGAACAATTCTCGAGGCTTTTTCTTATGTAATCTTTCTTTTGCTTTCTGTCCTTTGTCATTTTGAATATTTAGACTGATTATTATTTACAAATTAAATCAGAATTTTAAATTTCGATTACATTTCGTTAATCGATGAAAAGCAATAGAGAGAAATAAACGGACCAATTTACATACAGTTCGACGCTCTGAACTCAATCCGTGCCTATCGCTTTCTTAGTTCATTTGACCATTACTAACAATAAAAAGAAAGCGGCCGAGACAGACAGGGAGAGAGAAAGAACGGTTCTATGTACATGGCTTCGTTTATGCATGCGAATGTATGCTCGTGTATATGTACTCATGTCTGTTTTGATTTTCTTTCTCTCGTTCTTTCTTCTTCAAACTTTTTTTTTTACTTTTCTTCTGTACACAGGACACTTCAAAACTAAAAGAAGAGACGATTTTAATCGGTAAAATGAAATGAGAGAAATATATAAAAAAAAAATGCAAGAAAGAGAGCATATATTACTTTGATTGAAAAAGAAGAAGCAGAAGAAAAAGAAGAAAGAAGAAAAAAAACTAACAAATAAACAGTGTAACAGCAAATATGTATAGTAGTAAAAATCGATGTTGTCGTTGTGGTTGTCATTCATTTAACATTCCGCTTTTTTACAACCAACGGATAGTTAACAGAAAATAAAATCACATGTCATTCGTAAAACACTTGTATAACAAGCTTTTCGTCTTTAATCGATAAGAGGTAAAAGGAGACACAGAGAGAGAGAGAGGGAAAGGGTGAGAGCGAGAGAAAAGGCAAACGTACAGAGTCATAGAAGAATGAAATCGACTAACAGGAATAAATGCCAACGACAATGTTGAAATTTGGTTTTTGTTACTAACAGGCGATTTACACACGTAAGCAAAATATTGATTTTGATCTTCCTTGGTTTCACTCACATGTCTCAAATATCCCGAAGGTCAGGGAAAGTGATAGGCAGGCAAGCAGACAGCCGATCGTTTTCTTCTTTTTCCTCCCTGTCCCTCGTTCTTTATTCGTGTGTGTTCAATGTTTTCGCGAGAATTATCGACAAGACAATGAAATGTGTATATGTGTGTTCATTACCTTTATCTATTCCTGTTCATCGTCTTCTTCTTCTTTCGTATACATATGAACATCTATCAGTGCATGCTCATCTTGTTTACATGCGACTTAAAGATTACCTTTTTCTTTCGTTCTTCGTACATGAATATGGCTTTGATTAGTTTAAAGCATTGATTTCGTCGTTTTTTTATTTTACAATTCATCTTTTTCTCTCTCTCTCTTTCTCTCTCTAGTCGCTATTGTCTTTGACCATCGAATGAATAGTAGACGCATACATAGACTCATCCCTTCTTTCTTTATCTTATTTTTGTGCGTGTGTGGTCAAGGCGATTACGATTATACCCGATTAAACTAACAGAATATCGAGCAAGATATTTCGTAGTAAAACGAACATGAATTTCGAAATTTCATCATCGGCTACAATGGTAAGTTAAAGTCTTCGATTATCATTGTTTCGTCAATCAATCAATTTCATTCTTTTCGACTAAAAATTTTCGTTCGAGGGCATTATTGTTGATGCTGCCTTTCGTGGTGGCAATGTTTTTCAAACATCAACTATTCATCAAGTCTCGCATGCACATATACACACACACACATAACTTGACGATGCGAAGAAAAGCAAACAGAACACGCACAAAATGTCTTCATATTCTTCATCTTCTTTTTTTTCAAGAGTTGACAGCAAACATGCGCTTTCATTCATATTTTAAGCTTGAGGGAAAAAACTGAATACGAACGTACCATGAAGGTTAATGATTTTCTCATTACATTAGCCAAACTATGGACACAGAAGAGAAAAAGAAAAGAACAAGAAGTTCAATTTTACACGGACAATTCATTCTTTTTCTTGTTCTATGTTATTTTTTTTTTATAGACCATTTATATATCTTAAATTTGACATAATAAAGCGTAGAGAAGAGAAGAGAAGAGAAAGAAAGAAAAAAAGAAAGAGTTCTTCATCTTTTTTTACTTTTTCATTGCATTATCGTAGTGGATAGGACAGCACACGCGTCGAACTGCAAAGAAAAAAACCGAGAAGAGGAAAAAAAAGAAGAATAAAATCGTAATGAAAGCCAAGTGCGAGCAACATTTTTTTTTCTTATTGTAGTGTGTGTTCCCTTTTTTTTTCTCCTCGATTTCTTTCTTTTTATTTTACTTCAAAACCACACATATTGCAATGCAGCTGTGACACATAGAAAGCGATATCATTAGTCACTATTACAAACGCTCTTTTTTTTAAAAATATTCTTCTCTTTCTTTTAGCTAGTGAACGGCTCTTCGGATAATCAACCATCATTAGCAGATCCCTCCTCATTATCGTCTTCGACATCATCATTACTTAGTTCTTCATCCTATTCGTCGTTACAACCTAGTGGAAATTGCTTTACTATCGAAGCACATTTACCGTTAGACAAAACAAATATCCAACAATTCGAAAAATTTCAACGATTACTCACACGTCTCGATTACACATACAATCATAATCAAAACATGGCAACAACAGCTTTACCACCGCTGTCAACTTCATCGACATCTAATATACAGGATCGTTATCTATTCCGTTCACTTTCTAATGATAATCAACGGTCGACAGCACGAAAAAGTAAATACAATTCAAATCGAAATCCTATCGCATCAACAACACCGCCATCGATGAGAAAACGTTACAAATTCTCGTCGACTCCTCAGGATCAAAACACTAATAATACTGATGTTTATAAATTTTCAACAAGTCCAACTGAACAACGTTCACAATCGACCGGTTCCGATCGATATTATTTTCGTCCAGATGATTCAACTCGAAAGCCCGAACAACGTTTAACCTACGTTCGATCCGGCGACGGATTAGAACAACGTAATGTGACATTTATTGATGGAGCATCAACAACGCCTGATAAACATTCATCACAAACTATTATCCCTGATACACCTTATCTTTTTTCAAAACCAACCGAATCTCAACGATATCCAAGTGCGACGTCATCGGTTAACCCTGAAGGTAAGAGAAGAAGAAAAGACAACTGTCATTCGGTCATTGTTTATAAATAATCTTTCATCATCATAGATCTTTGGCTTGATCAACGTAAACAACCTCATATTATTTTTGACAGTATTACGGATTCATCTCCAACATCACAGTTGAAACGAGCGCGAACAACAAGTTTAAGTCCGGATCGAACTCAAATCAAACATTCACCTGCACGTATGGACACGGTAACATCAACCAACGGTTCGTTGTCGACAATTCAACGATCGCCAGCGAACAAAACTCAAAACGTTCGATTCGATCCATCGTCAACGCAACGATCGTATTTAAGCGAAGCACGAGAACGTCTCGCAGGAAAACAACGCGGTCGATCACCGCAAGCATTTCAACAATCGGTCGATCGTTTGGCTTCATCAACAACACAAAAATATCTTCAACAGCAAATTCTCTCGCCGCCAATACCATTTCAAGCACCTCAACAACATCATTATGTCAGTCAATACTATGCTCACGAAGAAGGCGAACCACCGATTGATTATCCGATGGATAGCGACGATGATGAACCATCGAAACGATCGGCAACCACCACCACCACCACCACGTACAATCGTGGTTCGCTTGCCAATCGAACGCATACACTAATCATGAAAAATGTGAATAAAAGTCTCATCGATCGGAACTATCTCGCTGGCACCGATCGTATACGACAATTGGAACAAAATGCTCATCGGTATCTACGTTTCATGGAGAATCAAGCGCTACAACGTGAATTAAATCATGACTTAATACGATGTTTTTCATCGACTTATCTCGATGATTTACGACGAGAAGAAATTCGTCATAATCAAGCACGTTTGAACATGCGTCCGTATACATACGAAGATATTCAAGATATTCACATGTCATCAGTATTAGAATCGTATAAAATGAAAAAAGCGATCGATCGTGAACGACGTGTTCGTTTGAACGCGAGTTTCGATGGTCAAATCACGGCATCGACACCGACATCGTCGATTTTAGCCGGACATTTATCACCTTTACTATCGAATTACAGTCCAATTATGACGGGAAGTTTAAATGAAAATATCGATGTACATTCAGGCGGTTTTGAAATTGATCGTCGTTCACAAAAATCACAAATATCCGTAAGAAGATTTAGTTCATCATTTCATATTTCGAAATAGACAGATCATATACAATAACAGAATCGATATAGTTTATCTCGCTCATTTACTAAACTCTATATTCAAACATATCAAATTTCTCATTTTGATAAATGATCAATGAGCTCTTATATAATCTAAATAGGCTGTTTAATGACAGATTTGAGAGGTACTGCTGAATAAGTATTAATCAGAGAGGAAAAGCAAGGTTTTGCCGATGATTTAAGACTAAAATCAAGAACACATTTAAGTCTAATATTGAATCAAGCTCAGAATGAAAGGATTAGTCCGATAACAGGCGAATGTTCATGTGTATGGGCGTATTTTTTGTTGTTGAGAATTTTTAATGATTAAAAATAAATGAACCGCATGTCTAGGTGACTTAAATACACGCAAGAAAAAACAAACGAGCGTAGGAAGACGAGCAAATGACATTGAAATCGTTTTAGTGTATAGGAATGATTTTTCGATTGACTCGAAAACAAACAGAAGCCAAGAGAATGTTTTCGTATGGATGAATGAATGAAAAAAATATATGAGACGATTGTTTTTCTTTGAAGAGCTCTCAAACTCCGACGGGTATTCGTCCAGGTCACGGCACGCCCGGTCCAGCGTTCGATCTGTTCTATGACATCATGCAAGATCGTTTTCGTGGCGTCGATGCTTCGATTGCTGGCCAAGTTTCGACGGCATCACAATACAAAAAACGAACCGATCAACCAACAACAACGACGACAAGCAAAGCTATTGATCATGACAGCGATATCGATCCTGGCTCGTATGCATCATTGTGGTCCGATGACGATGACGAACAAATGATTGTCGACAATCAACGTCAATCGACGCCACAACAAAAACAATTGTCTCGATATTGGTCGACTGTAAATCGTTCGTTGCTCGATCGACCCAGTGATTTAATTGCTGATTTTTATATATCGAAATTAAATCAAGGCATGCAAGAAAGTGTTCGACATGTCGAAAATATCGCTCGTGACAAAGCATTAATGAGACAAAATCGTAATCGAGAATTTGTCGATGAACCAACCAATAAACTAGGTCGTAGTTTATCGGCTGAACATTTGTATCAAGTACGCAAAGAACATCTTCGTTACAAACAACCATTTAACACGCCGACATCGTTTACTGTCGAAGATGTCGAAGATATTTACAAACCATTTGTTTTGGAAAATTACAAACGAAAGATTGCAATTGAATTAGAACGACGTCGACGAGAACGTCAAGGACAATTAATGGCAGGCATGACAAGTCCGCCAAGTTATGTCTCAGACATCGATTCATTCAACGCACTCAAAGCTACTCAACCGCCGATTATCGAAAGTCCACTTCGTTTTCGTCAATCTCAATTAGATCGAACACGTATCGTTCATACGAATGACTACGATCCACAACGTAGTGACATCATTGTACCACGACCAGTCGTTCAAACACGAGAAATTCCTGTTGGTCGTGCACGTCGAACTTTAACCGACGATGGCAGTGCTGATGTTATTCATCATGTTGGCATTATTTCGCCGCCATTGTCCTATTCAATTGTTGCACCAACACCGAAACGAACAACTATTTCCACAAGTACACGGAATCAATATGAAACTCCTCAGGTCACGACGATTTCACCGCCTGATTTCGTCGATCGAAATCAAACTCTCATTCGACAACAACGAATTCATCCTCATATCGCTCAACCGACTTCCAATGAACTCGTTGACAGTCCATTGACGACGACACAACAAGTGCTCATCAAAGACTCGGATCACGATCCAAATCTACGACGACCCGTTCAAATAATTACATCGATCGAAACCGATATGGTCACGTCACGTCGTCCTCAAGCTAGAATCTACACATCATCACCACAAGCCGAAACCGTTCGAGTTTGTCATGCTGATCGTGTCGAAACTGACTCAGGCAACTACGATCTCTCGATGGTTAACATTCGACCGATTGTCACTTTGAATCAAGGTGAAATTCGAGAATTAAGTTTCATTGCTCAAGAAGCGCAACGTCTTCAAATTCCAACGCACGACTACGATCACGCGATGATTATGCTTTCGCCTGATCAAATTCAAGATCAACATAATATCCATCGTCAACCACTTCTACTAGCTGCAGCTAATATCGATTTAATCTACGAGGAACCTAATGAACAAGTGACACGACATGTCGATCCACACGTTCAACACGAACGTACGAATTTAATCATGCCTATCGCCGAACATATGGCTAAAGTCGAACAAGACATACCTGTCTTCGAAAATCTTTCATCGGCAAATATCATTCTACCAGCACGAAATAAACTACAAGAAGTTCCACATGATAGTGGCATTGTTTCATTGAACACATCGCAAGCAAGTGAACAGCCGATGATTTTCAATGCGTCACGTATCAATCGATTAGAAACATCGGATGATCAACATTTAGAAAATCTTCATGAAGACGATTACTATCGTCGACGTATACGAGCATTGGATCTCCTACGTAGTGTTGACACCGATCCAAATGCGAATATTCAACCGGTTCATAATCAACCGATGGAAATCTTCGAAAATACGACTGATATTCCAACGCCAAAAGTTCAACGTGAACATACGACACTTGTTGATGATCATCGAATGGATCAAATGCAAACATTAGAACATACAGATAAACCAATTGTTTACGAATCAACTGAATCAAATCGAATTGAACAGATGCCTGGAAGTGAACGTTTAACTAGTTCAGATATTCGTCAAGATATTCAAACAACGAATCGAGCAGAAGAAAATCAAATCCAATGGGGACAAATTCGTACTCAACCAGAACGTCGTTCTACTGAAAACCGTCTCTCAAATGTCGATTACGAACAAGTGAAACCAATGAGTCCGACGAGTTCGTACGAACAACGAGATAATCTTCGTTTAACACAAGAACCACTACATGCTTTCGAAACACCCAAACGTCCAACTCAAAATGTAGTTTATAATTACGGTAAATATCATTCATCTTTGTTGTTTTGTGTTTTCATACGATTAATACTAAAACGATAGAAACTCCAACTATTGACATACAGATTACTGTAATACCTTCGTTTTTACGTGAGTCACTCGCTGCTTTATTAGGAATAATTACGAAATTTTTAACTAAAAAAAAGCTACAAATGAAATCTTGATTTTTCTTTCAATCGATCGATCTAATTTAGGAGAAGAAAACGAAGCTGCCATGCATCGAGCATCGTCCATCGAATCCGATAAGGATCTTCAAAATGCTACAAAGAATCTAGCTCGAGTTGAGTACGATCGTCGTAGTTTGTCATCACTTGATGATATAACACAACCAATATCTTATCATCCACCCGTACAAACAAATCGTGACCAACAGCATCAAGCAATGGTAAAGTATCTCCTTCATGTCTTTTGAAACAGATTATACTTACATATTGAAGTTAAAACAAAGAGTAAAACGCACACACACGTTTGTGTACAGAGAAGAAGATGAAGATGAAGAAGAAAATGTCACAAAAATTTTTTCTTCATCTTTTCTTTTATTCTCGACACAAATTCTAATTAGGGGAACGAATTTTGCGTGAGCTGTTTTGTCTTTATTTCAACGGGGAGATTAGATTTTGACATAACGTAGATCACTAATAAAATAGTGGCGTTTTTTTTGTTTTCTTTATCAAAGGAACTTGATGTTGAACCTATGGCCGTACGTGAAGAAACAGCTTTGGAAAATGAAGTTTCCTATGATGGTTCATTTGGACGTGCGTCATTTACTCAACCTATTCAACCATTAAATGCTCCGAGAACGGTAAGTGTGCTAACACAACCATCCTGCTAGATAAATCGCTCGATTAGACGTTTTGTCCTATCGACAAAACCGTACCCGCAGACACATAATAGTAGCATATGGTGAAGGTCTCATACAAAACGAAAATCTTATTTATCATCATTATTTCACATACATATATATCGCTACTTATTTTCTTGCTTTCGATGTTGTCTATGACTGTATTATTCGTTTTTATATTTCTATATGACAACGAAATTGCTTTTGACTTATTTACAAATATCAATATCTGTATATATATCCTTCTAGCTTGCTCAGACAGATCTTCAAACCATGCTGCTCGAAGATCTGACTACTGCTACAAGCACAGCTGTACATGCACAGCATGCTACATCAAGCACTGACACCGAGCAACCACACAATATTTTCGAAAGAATCGAAGAAAACAATCGTATACCTATTGTTGTCTACGATACCGATTGGACAGATGAAAAAGTACAACCGATTTCGAATGAATTTCGAACAAATTTTCAAAATGCTCAACAAAAATATTCGAAAACAATCGAATATCAAAAGGCAAAGATAGTTTCACCCAAATCGATACTTTCTCGTGAACATTACGAAGAAATTGACAACAACAATCAAGAACTAGCTCAACAGATCGATACCCAACCGATTCCCACCGATCATTTGATCGAACGAATGGAAATCGATACAAATCTAAGTTCAAATTCAAATCAATTGAATACAAATTCACCACAAGCAATTCTTTGTCAACCAATCGATCAACAAATACAAATGAACGATGAAGATGCACCATCGATATCCGATGATTCACTTCACGTTCGAGATCAACAACGATCGAATGTGAATACAACACAAAATCTACCTCTAGAAAATCCCCTTCGATCAACCGCTTTTCTAACGTTTAACTATGCACAACATAGCGAACAACTCGGTCCAACATGGCAACGATCGTCCGATCAACAGATCGGCAGCCCTATTCATTCTCAAGAACAGCATCTACAAATCGAGAGAGAACAAATCTCTCCTCGATATCTACCATCCATAGCATCCGTTGACAACTACGTCAGCGAATTTCAACAAACACCTTTACTTCATGAAAATGTTCGAATAGAAAATACCGAAAGAATACCACTGCTACCACCAACACATGTCAATCAAATTCAACCAATCTATCGTGTACGACAACAACAAATTTCAGTTGATGACGATTACGATCCATCAGCAATCACAAGTATTCGACCTGATCGTACTGATCAAGTCAATATCAGTTCAGTTGATACGACACGTATCGAATCAGTACCAGTCACAGTCAATATTGATGTTCGTGTTCGACCAACTCAATCCGAAACATCATCACTTGCTGATCAGGAAGGAGTTCTCGATCCATTCGAACAGAATATCGAATCAGAACAACATTTACCATTAGTCGATCAAATCTCATTGACATATTCGGCATCGATACGATCAATACAAGACGAAACTCAACGTGCCATCGAACGATACGAACAAGAACATCCGTATTTTAGTCGTTCATTACCACGTGAATGGATTGAACCACCTGTTCTTCCTCATGACGAACAATTAGTTGAACAATGGATTGTTGAAAGAAATCTCGATATAATCCAACAACAGGTAGAGTTAACCACTAATCAACCGTGTGAGAGTGTTGTAAATGCTACTGCTACCGCTATTGCTACTGATGCTTATTCGATGATTGGTGAGAGGTTCGAAGACGAACAATCGTCTAGCTCGCATACACCCGATGATGATAATCAACAGCAAAATATTCACGTTGCTGCACCAGTCATTGTCAGTCATTGTTCGCCAACGAGCGACTATGAAACTGATTCGCTCGATAAAGATAACGATACGACATCGACAACGACGAGTGTCGATGGTGGTCTACTCGTTACAGCTGTACCTATAACAATAACTGTTCCAGCACAAACTCAAGAAACCATCTCAAGTATTCCGACGAATTTTTTTCTCGAAACACTTGCGAACGAGGATAAAGATTCGCTTGTGACAATTGGCGTGGATCAAAAGATCTTTCTTCGAGCGCAAGAAGATCAACTCGAACCAGACGAAGATTTCATTTCATTCAATTTCGATGAACATCATTCACAAGAACTACTCAATCCATTTTTCGAACCAGCACATTTTCAATTGCCAATCGTCAACGAACTCTCCATCTATCAATTGTCCACTCATCAAGAATATCCAATCTGTTCACCAACAAATCTTTCGCAATTCATCACACATAACGATGAAAATATCTCAGTTAATCAATATCGTATAAATCAACACGAAATTCTTTCAATTGCACATATAAATCATCAACTCGATGAGCTCAATGAAAATCTCGAAAATCTATCACAAAAATACGATCCACCAATGCAAATCACTGACTATGATGTTCAATCGATCAATGCATTTTCCGAACCACTTCATGTTCAAATTATTGAACCACCAGTCATCATCGAACAATCGAACGAAACTATCGTCAAACCTGAGGTAATGCATGGACACTCGAACAATTACCTCTCTTTGCATGTCTCTGTCTCTATATATTCAAAACAAAATCAAATTTTACTCGTAGTCAAACTATTTGTATATATTATACTATATAAAAACTTCGAACCTCTTACTTATTTATTTAAAAAAAAAACATTGCATGCCTATGCTTTTGCTTTTTTGCTCTTTACTAATCAATCGATCAACCAACATGCTTTTCGCTTGTACTCTTTTATTATCATTTTGCATGCTCTTCTCAACTACTAATATGCACTTCTAGGAACTAACTATTAACCTTTAATCTCGTTTCTTTTTTTTTCTCGAAAACAACTTCCATATACACGTCTATTCTTTTTTCTTATCACACCTTTGTGAATATCGTCATCACCACAGCCTATCGAAACAAACAAACAAAGAGAAGAAACCGCACGAGGAGTTGTCTCGTAATATTTTCGTAGGCCTTGAAATCGCTCGTGTATAATGAATAATCTTTGAGCATACATGACAAGTTCGAGAGTGAGACGAAACTGATTCTACAGTCGATAATGTTCTATTTAACTTGACTGTGTACATTGTACTAAGAGAAAATAAACGGACTTAATCACGAGTCGATTGTAAGGTGTTGCCGAGCAAATAAAAACATACACTGAGATAGTAATAGACGATTATTTTATCACGAAATAAAACAATTAAAACGAATGCACGTCCCGTTTAGTGTCCATTTTTCATTTGAGTCGTTCAAACAAACATACACGCGTGCATTTAGAATAGAAGCAAGACAATGTACAGTGATACACTCGCTTTCTTTTTCTTCTTCTTCTTTTCTCTCCATATATACTGAATCCATTTAAATGCCAACATCATTATATTTATTCTTCTTTTTAACCTATATGAGCATACGGTTCATTCCAATGAACGACATATACAATTGAGCTCTTTTCGTCATCGTTCGTTATACGTAGATGTACATTCAGCAGAAGAAAAGAATAAGTAGGGATGTCTTATCTGTCTTTAGTTAGTGAAACGAGACACAATCAACTTTCATTTGTTCTTCTTCTTCGTCTTCTTCTTTTTTTTCTCTCTTTATGATCAACATTTCGAAAGAGAAGATCGATCAATAGATCAGTCGATGATATATGAACGATAGTGATCTTTTTATGTCCATGAAATATAGTCAACGGTTGAGTAGCCTTGTTAACATAGTAATGGATACATATAAAAGACCACGAAGAAGAAGAAAATGAAACAAATGACTAAGTGATACAAATTGAGAAGGTCATCAGATCGTAAAACAACAAAAAAATATATAAGATTTAGACTACTGTAGTCATATAATCAAAAAAAAACTCGTCTCCTTCTCCTTCTCCTGATGATTTCTCTGTCGAAAAAAACACTGAAGTCAATATTATTTGTAATAAAATTCATTTTTTTCGTCGTATAGGAGTATCTCGAACATGCAACAACTGAAATAATCAATCCATCGGCTGATTCATCGCCAGTCTACCCATTACACTCGCCATTCAATCGAACAGACAAGGCTCGTCAAAGCACCGAAAGTTATAATTTAGAACGTTTACCTGTTCAACATTATTTGGAGTTAAATCTGAACACGCCTACGGCATCAATGCGTCGAGGTAAGACAAGACGTTTCATCTCAATAGACATCTCTACTCCGCATTTATATATGCACGTCTTTCGAAAAATAATACCTCTGTGTCAGAATAGTTGTAATAATAATAACCACCATCATTTGAAACAGCATTGGAAGAACGAAAGTTTATATATGCATATATAATTTCGAGTATAAAAAAAAGTCGAAAAGAGAGAAAGAGAGAGAGAGAGAACAAGTATAAATGTATGTATGAATTGTTAGCTTTTTCAACGAAGCCAAGAATATTACCGAATATAATACATCATTATTTTTATTACAAACGTACGTTTACAAATCAAAGTGTTTAATAATCGTAGGTATGATTCTTAAATCGGATGGATATACTGAAACCTTAGAAAGAGGAAAATATGTTTATTATTATTGTTTAAGACGAGACGAGAAAAAAATCGATTTTCTTTTCCAGTTTCGTTTTTTACGCTCTCTCTCTCTTGGCGCTTATCAATTTCTTTTTTGGCTCTTTCTACTCTCGAGTTTTTTCTTCTTGTGTAAATTAAGAACGCAACAAACGTGTTGTGTCCTCATTTTGGTTCGTTGGTCGGTTTCTTCTTCGAATAGAGTCTTTTTTCGAGAAGAAGAAGAATAAGGTAAAGTATTTTGTTTCTTTATCAACTCGATGAATGCAAAGTGAAACTACAACGAAAATCCAATCCTTTCTCTCTCTTGCTTCTCTTGCAGTTGATTTAAATGGCAAAATATAAAACAAAAGAATTTTTTCATTGATTAGTATTAGTGTTATTATTATTATTCTCGTTTTGTTTTTCTTCTCTCTTCTCCTATTCGAGTCTGTCCTTAAGACATTATTATTCTAATGCATACGATTATGAATACTGGCTAGAAGTCGTTCTCATTTTTCATTTAAATCATTCAGACAACTATTGAAATCGAGAATATTTCATCGGTGTTATTTTTTCATATTAGTTGATCATACGTCTAGTACGAAAATAATCCCTGAGTATGTTTCGGGGAGGTTTTCTTTTACTTTTCTCTCTTGTTTGCACTGAAGTGATATTGGCACAAGAGCATCGGATTTCTTTTCACTCGTCTTTTTTTTCTTCAATACTTCTAAACAAAATAGTAATCGAAAATGAATTGAATCGGATAAAATGACACAATCCCATTGAAATCAGTTTGCTGATTTGAAAAAAAACTCGATTTTTGTTTTCGTCATGAATGAAAATTGTCTTAATGTGAAACAAAAAGAACCGATTAGCCAATTGAAGGTTAACATTTCGTTTTTCTCATTCGGCGAACATTAATTTGATTTCTTTTCATCATTATTCTGAAACCTCAAGGTTTTTCTTGTTCCATTAGAAGTATAGATTTTGTCGAACAAGGAAAGAAAAATGAAGCTGCTCAAATGACGTGCGTAGAAAGCAAGGTCACCGTCTTATATGCATACGTATAAACGTAGGATGTGTCGAATACCTGATAGAATTTCTTGAAAGAATTTCACACAAAACATAAACTTCGATATTCAATACTGATTCAATTGAACAAATCGATTAGTTATGCGTCATTAGAAGAGAGAGAAAAAAAACGCACATACCAAACATTCCTCTTGTTGTTTCGGAAGAAACAGCGAACGAGACAGAGACAGAGAGAGAAAAAAACAACAAGAACTAATATGCTTAGATTTTGAGTACGAGGTGCTCTTGTGTCCTAGTATACGAGAACGACGACAATGTTTTTTAATAGGCCTGCCGGTGAGCGTAGGAGTGTCACTGAGCAGCGATGTTTGTGTAAGAAACGGAACGAACAACGTTCGGTACGAGAGACTGAGAACAATTTAAATGATTCGTATATCGCCATTACTTCTTCCTTTGACGATATTTTGGTTTTTGTTTGCATTGTATATAGCACTCGATTAAGTGAAAAAAAAGAAGAAGAAGAAAAAGAAAAAAAGAGCAAAACGAGAAGAGAAAATGAAATATATATTCATTTCGATTATGACGGTTGAGAGAGAAGAAAAAAGTTTTGAACTTTGCCAAACCTAACAACGATTTCTCTTCTCTCTTCCTCCCTCGCTCTCTTTCGCTCTTTCTCTCGTTGATTATTAAATTCCACAGAAATAACAAAAAAAAAAGAACGAAGACGAGAGAAAGAAAAGGTAATCACTCGTCGATAGGTAGATATAAATGGAATTGCAAAAAAAAACCCATTGAAGAAGATACTACTTCATCCTTCTTCATATTATCAAATCAACATCAAACAGTACCAACGAACAACAATACGATTACACTTTTCTATCTCTTTCTCTCTCTCTTTTTTTTTCGTTCTTTTCGGTTGCTTTAATAAATTCTGATAAGACAAGTGATTTTATTTCACTTTTTATTATTATATATACCTTTATTTCGAAATCGTTCTCGACGATGCGCAACGACTATTACGATTCGTAATACCACTAGTCGTTCGATTATTATTATTCATTCGACTTCCATATTTCGTTTCGTTTTTTTTCTCTCTCACTCACTCTCCTTTTACGCAAAAAGTTCAAAGAAAAACTAGAAATGCTTGTATTGCATTTTTAAATTTCATTCATTGAATATCCATCCATATCTAAACAATGCCGAAAACATTCGAACTACAAACAGATACATCCACCCCATCTGGTGCGACACTTCGTTTAACTGTCGAATATCGAAGTAAGATTCTTGAATTAGTTTTTGCTAATAAAAAAAAAGAAAAAGAAAAGTTCCTAAGACAGAAATTGTTGATTGAATATTATACGGCATATACATATGTAATATAAAGAGTCAATTGAGTTACGAAACAACATTATGGATGAAGCATGATAACTTCATCATCGATCATTGGAAATTTTTCAAGTATTCTCTCCTCCTCCTTCTCGTTTCTTTTTTCCTTCTCATATTCTAACACTCAGACAAACGTTTGCGTGTGGTTTCTCTTTCAATATGTGTGTATATACATATGCTTTATATCTGAGAAGAGAAATGTAATGAAAAGCAAAGATGATTAATAAATATTTTTTTCCCTTTAGTTCGTCCAGATCGACCCGGTAGTTATACAGAAGATATCATCATGGATAGTAGTACTCATACAAGAATTGAATCACCTATAAGATCTCGTCAAGATGATCTCAAGTATGCATCAACAACTACACGAGATCATTCGGAGCAATTACCACCGCAACATTTACCTGTTGATTATGTACTTGATCGAGAACGAGCACGTATTGTTCCCGAAACGAATGTATCATTTAGTGAACTTAATAAGAATGATGAAGTTCTTATTCGTGATACAATTGTTCAACATATAAGCGAAGATGAGAAGTCAACATCAAGCGAAGAAGTTATATTCGAAGAATGGAGCGAAGAATTTCGTTGTCGTCGTACCGATGAATATGATAAAAACACGAATCGATTGATTCGCACAACCATTGATGAAACAAGTGGACGTGTTAAAAGTGATGTTATTAAAGAAGAATATAAAGAAAAGAATGAACGTATTAAAGGACATAAAAGTTATGATGTTGTCAAAGAAGTTTATCGACGTGTACCAGCACATTCAGTCGATCCAAAAACGTCGACAATTGTAAGTATTGAACCAGCAACAAGTCATGTTTATGAAGAAATTCCTCAAGTACCACATTCGACAACATCGTCGTTATTCGAACGACAAGTACCCGTTGAACATACGCCACGAAATCGACAGTGGTCATTCGAAGATAATTATACAACGGAAATAGTCTATGATTCGAAATTAGCTCGTGATATCGAATCATCAGCACGTGCTCAACGTACAGATACACGATTCGATTCATCAACAACACCACCATCATCAACAACAACAATAACAGCAGCAAACTATGATCGTGTTCGTCCAGGTCAATATCCGTCGATGCCATCAGCAAGTCAAGCAACAATTTCAACTGTTCCATCATCGAATTACGATCGTATATCGAACATAGTTACACCATCAACACATTTTGCTGATCGTCGTCAAACTGAACGCGATGAAATCGTTAGTGAAGAATATCATGTTGAATTCGAACAACAACAACATTCCGATCGTCGTTCGCCATCAATACATCGTCAAGAATTAACAATACCAACAAAACAACAACAACAACGAGATGAAACATCCGAAGAAGATGTTTCCGATCCGTATGTTGTCACTGGTGACGATCGAACTTATCACGGTCTAACAACAATTGTCAATGAAGCTGGACAAAGACGAGATTCCGATTGGAGAAACAAATTGAAGCAAATCTATGCGCCATCATCCGATGAAGAACGATTCGATCAGGTAAAAGCGCGCACGCCTATATCAACGTAGTGTTTAGTTTAGATTAGTTTGTTTTTAACGGACTCTTGAGTTTTCGAGGTAGACTAATTCTAACCAATTTCGTTTTTCGATTCGTGATTCTACTATCCCCTTATGTAATTATATCACAGTTTGGCAAGTCAACCAATGGACATATCACAGCTCAACATGTAGCAATTTTGCCGACAAATAATCAGCAACGATTCAAAGAAGTTCAAGTAAAAGTTTCGACACGTGATCGAACATTACCTGAACCGTGTCAAGCACAAATATCTCCCTCATCGAGACATGCTGTCAAAGAAATTCTCGTTTGTGTCTCTCGAGGAGCATCACCTGAAAAACAATCGCTACAAACTATCTATCATCTTCAGTCATCATCCGATGAAGATGAACAAATAAATTTTAGATGGATTCGAGGTGATGTAAGTTTCGGACATCTGAGAGAAAGAACAACGAATATCTTGCACGTTTTGCATGTCATGTTTGCACTCATCATCTTGTTTTAATATTTATCTTGTGAATGCGTGTCTGTGACTAACATAATCGAATTTATTATTTCTCCAAGATCTCTCTCCTTCTTCTTCTTTTGTTTTAAATCCGAACTTGAATATAAATATTCAATTGAATTTATTTTCTAGTCGAGTCGATCACGTGATGTTACCAAAAGAGTTATCACGACTACAACTGTTGATGATGATCGTCCACAACCACCGAAACGTTCGTCATCATCATCGTCGTTCATTGACGAACGTCGATCACGATTCGAACAACAACAACAACAAGCTGGTAGTACGAGTCCATTTTCAACTAATGTAATCGATCGACCATCAGCAGGTCGTGTTGGTGAATTGAGAAATGCATTCGAAACAACAATAACAACAACAACAAATCTTCCAGATGATTCAACGAAATACAAATCATCCGTATCGAGTAATCTTAACGAACGACGACGAATATTCGAAGAACAAGAACAACTACAACGTCGATCGGTGAGTAAAAAACACTCGGATATGATCTTAGAAAGAACTCTTTCGTTCATACTTTCTCCTTGGGTCAATAGTTGCTTTTATCTTTCTTGAGTGTATACATATATACGTGCGTGGGATTTGCTTTCTTGTTTTTCTATCTCTTGTCTTCATTATACTAATCGAAAAAAACACGCTGTTCGGGAGGAGTAAAAAATCAATTGACACAAAAGATTATAACTTCGCCAATGATCATCTTTACAGACGCAATTAACATCGAACACCGTCGTTCCACAGAGACGAGTTCATCGTATCAGTGGTCGACGACGATCATATATCGTATGTATAACAAAACTCACAAGCTCATTGTGGTGATGGGTTCTCTGTTTAGTTTTTGTCGTTTATCACGATTCAAAGCACTTCATTTGTTTTTCAATGTGTTTCGAACGAGAGAAAGAGAGAGAGAAGAGAAAAGAGCTGTTCACGAACTAATCCATCTGTTATGTACACGATATCGAGCTCGAAGATTGAGTGAGCTTTAACACACATCGTTCGTTCAATGATCACACAGTTGAATAGAAAGAAGGACAAATTATGGATAGAAACGGAAAATGCGTAGTTCTCAAAGGGAGATTTTCGATTTTTCATGTGAGTATGTTTTCATCACGGGACATCTATTGCACATACAACACAAGGAGTTCAACGAAAGTTTTGTGTATTTTTTTCTTGAATTAAAATTGTTTTTTTTTATCTTCATTCGCGTAGAGTGACGAATTTCAAGCAAATGAACGTCGTATGAGTGAAACTCACACAGCTCCATCTCGTGTTCAATCAAGTGATCGTCTAGGTCGTACTGGTTTCGACACTATCAAATCAACACTTGAATCTTCAATGGTTAAATCAACTGAACATGAAACACCAGTCGATACTCGAATCAAGGATAAACGAACGATCTCATCGATTGATTCGGATTTAAGCGGTTCACCGCCACCAATCTATCAAAGTACGCCGAAATCTACCCAACAAAAACGTGATGATCTAGGCGATGAAAGCGAAGACGAACTAAGCGATCCAACAACAACCAAACAGGATCAATCATTGGATTCACGACGACGTTCATCGAAACCACGTTCACGAGATTTCTCTCAAAGTACACCGCAAACATACGATGCATCGTATCTCAGTCATCGATCGAAATCAACATTCAATGAAACAAACATGGAAAATATTCTTTCGCATGTTCCAACAAGCAAAGGTAGATTTGCACATTGAATTCTCCAATAAACTCAAATTCATTTCTTTGTTAGGCAAAGGACTTCTAATTGAATTATCACCGCATATTTCTCATGAAACTCCTATTACGACTACAACTAAACCAATTCGTGATCCACATAAACCGGCTATTTCATCTGATTCAGGCATATTCGATTATTCAACAGCAACAAGTCATCATGTTCCAGCAAGTTCAACATCATGGCGAAACAATGCGTCATCGTCGGTACTCGATGATGTCAATTACACACCAACAAATCGTGATAGTGGTGTTTATATCGATTCAGCTGCAACAGCCAGTTCACGATACGGTCGACGATTAGCTTCTGATACCGATCAAACAACAATTCACGGTGGCGATGATTCAGTGTCTCGATCAACATTCAAATACGATACCGAAATCATCTCAAACGATCAATTAAATCAACCAACACAAACTCGTAACATTCGTCGACAAATAACGAATTCGCCACCATCGGATTATGAAAATATCGCCAATTATCATAGTGGTATTAGTTCACTTCGTCAAGTTCCAATTACAACTCAATCTCGTTCGAATTCAGTTAAACCGTTAGTTGTCGATGAAATTGAAACAATCGAAACTGAAACACATGTCGAATGTCAAGTTCAACGTACACATGAAATCAAAGAATCAACTACAACCGAACGAGCCAGTAGTCCAGGCGGTCCGAAACGAGTTGTGACGACAACGACAACAACGACAACAACAACAGCTTTGCCACCTGTACGTTCGCCAGAAAGTTCATCCGATGAAACTCCACGTTTAACAACATCAGCTAAACGTGTTTTGCTAAACGAACGTCCACAATATTACGAAACAGGACGATCGATTCGAGCACCACCTGAATCCACTTACACACCAACAAGCGAAATTCGTCAACAAACTCAAACTTATCGCCTCGATTCGCCTCCATCGGACAGTCTATCCTATCCATTACCGCCACCACCTCAAATCCCTCATACATCAACTGTAACCACACGTGAAAATGACTTAATTCGTGTTGAAGAAACTGGATTCAAACCAATTCAAAGTCCAACATATCGTTCAACAAATCGTGCATTAAGTGCAGGTCCACGTTCTGTCGAAGTCACATCATTGAGTCCACCAAGTCAAGTTACATTCGGTACCTATAGTCCAAGTGAAGTCATCGCTATTGTTCGAGTACCTGATCTAACAAAAACGCCAGGTGCTCGACAAAGTCCATCGCAAACAATTAAACATGGAGCTAGCGAACCGGAAATCTATGCACGAGCTAAACAAGAAGACGAACAACGTTCGAAATTACATTATCAACGTGTTCATGCTGCTAGCTATCGTCCACCACCGCCAGTACCTGTTAACTCTGATTATCAACAGAGACAAGCCCGATCACGAATCGGTAAGATCAATCTCGAATAAATTGTTTTGTCGAAATCATTTATTTTCTCTTTAACGACGATTGAAATTTTGCATTTAAAAAAAAACATATTTTATTCAACTTCAGGTTCAAATTTTATTTTCTTGTGCTACCCTCTTAGATCGGGTGCAAGCGAATAAAACCTATCTTGTGTTGATTTCTTCAAAGCTTTCTGCGTTTACTAATGACCTTTCTTTTTTTTATCTGACTGAGAAATAGTTTCTTTCATTTTTATTTTTCATAAACAAAAAAAAAACAATTCGCATTTTCATTATTCAAAAACAAACTGATTTCCTATGATTTAGGTGCGTATGAAACTCCGAATGAGTATTCATCTCCATTAGGTGTACAAACACGTTCATCATCATACCATTCAGCTTTACACGAACAAGATCGTCAACAGCAACAACAACAACAACAACAACAACAAACAAGTGAATCCTATCCATATTCACCAAGCACAAATTCCACATATCGTCGACAAGTTCAACGACGTTCAGGCAGTCTCGGTAATCTTCTCGGTTCGAACATTGAATTCGAAATTGAAATCGAAAAACGACCGCCACAACAGCCCGAACAACCGACTGTGGTCGCACTCGATCAACCAACACGTGCCATCGTTACAACATCTCGAGATGGCCGTGTATCCATACAAAACATTGCAGCACGACCCGGAAATACCGTTGTTATCAACAGTGATTTCCATTCATCGGATCGTTCATTGAATCGTTCATCAGGTTATTTCAGTTCGGATGAATTACGTTCACAAGGTATAACAACAAACTATTCAAGTGACGAACAATCCAGCGCAGCAGTCATGAATCAGCCCAACGGACAATTTTCATCGGCACATGCACGACGTTTCCGTAATAACGATCCAACAATATCAAGACTTCCGGCACATTATCGACCGAAATCGAATACTTATCAACCGTTGAACAATGAAAATTTTGATCGAGTTAACCAAATGGTTCATCGATATCATCGACAATCCAATGGTTCGACTGGTTTCAACGATACAATCGATCAAATAGATGCACTCTACAATAATCTTAACATTCAATCGAACGAAGATTGCCGATCTCCACAAACAAATAACAACAATAATAACAATAATTCACCATCAACCTACGATTTCTCTAAAACACCATCGACATTAAATCGTCGAAAGAATCTATCGCCGAATTCAACTGAATACGCGAAACGTTATTCATCAACTGGCTTTCAACATATGCAATCTCAATACGACTCACCAACATCACCCACAGCAGATAACTCAACACTTCTTCATCTTGTCTCGCCACCGATCGTACCAACAAACGATAGACGACGTTACGATGCACATCGTGCATTCAGCGATAATGAAAATCTGAATTCCAATCAACATAATCGCAATTGGGCAGCATCATCATCACTGACGGATCTCGTAAGCACAACGCCGATCCGACCATCACAATCGTTATCTTCATCAGGCATCTTGGCTGATTACGGTACACCAGGTTCAATTAGTCCGAATTCCGGCTTCGGTTCAACGCAGAACGTTGTTTTGCAACAGAATCGTTTGAATTCACAACAACAAATTGTTCAACGAAATCGAACATCAGTTAAACAAATGAAACAAAAAAGTGCAGCGAAGAAAAAATCCGGAAATCATCAGGGGTAAGGCAAAACAAAAAACTGCACATTGAACACAAAGCACACACTTGATTTTCTTAGGCAATACAGCGATGAAGAAGATGAAAATGATTCAGCTGGCGGTCATGATTCTCCGTTGTCGGATGGCGGTCGTCCACAAGTACCAAGCCGATATTCGAATCGTCACCAATAAACAAAACCTTTTTGTCGTGGATGTCAGATTGTTCTATGTGAATGAACGCCAATTGAATGATTCTTCCTTGTGTGTGTGCGTGTGTGTGAATGTGTCCTCCATCTGCTCCTAGAATTTGTTCGCTTTTCTACGGTTATTCTTACATTTTATTTTCTCTCTTTCTCTCTCAGGAAAAAACACGAAACGAAATCGGAAGATTCAAATTAGGTAGCCAAAGACCTGAATAAACCAACCGACCGATGTTAGATTAGTCTTATATTTATCTATCGATTGTTTTTCTTTGCTTATTCACCGCAAATGTGAGAGAAATATTGTTCACTAGTTGCTGCTTTTCTTTTTCTACGAAATTAGTTCAAACAAAACTCTTACTGCCAAGTTGCTGCTGATGCGTTCTTTGAATCGTGTGAATTTTTGTATGGTATGATTTTTGTCTAATTTTCAATTTCGTTTTTTTTTCTCGTTTTTTTTGTGTTCATATGCTAATTTGCAGTTTTTTCTTCTTCTTCTTTTTTTGTCTCATCTATTATTCATTCGTAATTCAACTATTTTTTTCTATCATAAATAAAATCTACACTTGCAAACCTAGAAATTTTGAACTCGAAAACGAACTAACGCCATCTATCGAGAGATTTGTTTGTTGGTTGAGACGAAAAGTAATTTTTCACTCACTCACTCGTTGGATTATTATTTTTATTAGCATTTACAACGCATATTCGACTAGAAATAGAAATCGATAAATAACGAATGTCTTGTTTCAGATTGTGAAGATGGATTTTGAAAGTGACGAATTAATCGAACAAATCTCTCGAAATGAAAAGAAGGACACATTCGGTCTGATCATTTGTGCGTTATTTCATAAGCCAAAACCGATTGAATTTGCTGATTTCTATCATCAATTAATCGATCAACTTCGAATGAATTTCTCTGATGACGAAAAACAATCGATCTATCTCTATCCAATCGAACATTTACATATAACAATTTCGACTTTATACAGTTTCAAATTTCCTTGGCCTCAATCGCCAGATAAATGTTTACAACATTGGAAAGAATGTTTTCGCAAACTGAAACAATCGTCACATCAAGGTCGAATTGTTCTTTCAATCGATAGTATTCAATTATCGAAAGCTGCAGGTTATTTTCTCTTCAAAGACGAAACTAACGGTGTGACACAATTTCGTGAATCGATTCGAACGATTTGCGTACCAGAAGCTGATCAACCGGCATTGCAAACGCCGAATATTGTTCATACATCGTTTCTTCGTTTTATCCGTAAGCCAGTCGATGGGAAATCTCTCGAAGAAAAATTCCATCGAATTTGTTCGGAAATTTTCTCGAAAACGAATTCTATTTGTTTAACAATCGACGAAGTTTGTCTAGCTTTCGAACGACATCCATACATGCATATCGACTGTGATGACGCTCATGTACTTGACATAATTCAATTTTAGATTGAGAATAAAAACGGATATGCCGAATGATGGGAATGAGAATGGTGACAATCGTGACAAGCCAATATCTCGAATATGTTGCATAGGTAAATGAAGAGTCGAGTTGAGATTAGGAAGAGATTTTTTGTTTGATCAGGTGCGGGATATGTCGGCGGACCGACGTGTGCGGTAATCGCGAGTAAATGTCCGCATATTCAAGTAACTGTCGTCGATGTTAGTGTCGAGCGAATAGCAGCATGGAATTCGGATAATTTACCTTTATTTGAAGTGAGTGTTTGCCTTTTTTTGTATTAACAAAAGATGCATTTCGTTGATTTCAGCCTGGTTTAGAAGAAATTGTCAAAAAGATTCGCAATCGAAATTTATTCTTCTCGACTGACACGAAAACAGCCATTCAAGAAGCAGATCTGATATTTATTAGTGTCAATACGCCGACGAAATCCTACGGTTTTGGGAATGTAAGTTTTTTTGTTGACTTTGTCGATTGAAATTTTGTGTTTGAAAATAGGGCCGAGCGCCTGACTTGCGCTATGTCGAAGAAGCGGCTCGTCAGATCGCACATACAGCAACCGATGACAAAATCGTCGTCGAAAAGTCGACTGTGCCTGTCAAAGCAGCTGAATCGATAAAAACAATTTTGAAAACAAACAAACAACGAGGTGTTAACTATCAAGTTCTCTCGAATCCCGAGTTTCTAGCTGAAGGTTCGGCTATCGAAGATCTTTTCGCGCCCGATCGAGTGCTCATTGGTGGAGATGAAACAGCCGATGGAGCAGCGGCAATTAACAAACTCTCCTGGATCTATGAGCATTGGGTTCCGAAAGAACGAATCTTAACGACAAACACTTGGTCGTCGGAATTATCGAAACTAGTTCGTAGTTTTTGAATATCTCTTCAACTAAAATTCTCTCAGGTTGCAAATGCGTTCCTAGCCCAACGAATCTCAAGTATCAACACGATATCAGCTGTTTGTGAAGCAACAGGCGCATCGGTTAGTGAAGTGGCCAAAGCTGTCGGACTCGATTCACGAATTGGAAATAAATTTCTCAACGCTAGTATTGGTAAACTCATCTCTCGATCGATTTTTTTCATGTTCTCAAAAGTGTTCGATTGATGATGTTCAGGTTTTGGTGGCAGTTGTTTTCAAAAGGACGTCTACAATTTAATCTATCTTGCTGAATCATTAAAACTCGAGCCTGTCGCTCAATATTGGCTACAAGTTATTAAAATTAATGATTGGCAACGTGAACGTTTTGCTCAGATGATCGTACAGAATCTTTTCGGCAGTGTTAACGGCAAGAAAATTGCTATCTACGGTTTTGCGTTCAAGAAAGATACAGCTGATACACGGTTTGCCAATTTCAAACGAACAAAAAATCATCAGTTCTTTCTCTTTCTCTAGGGAATCGTCGAGCATTTATGTTTGCCGATATTTATTAGCCGAAGGAGCGTCATTACATATTTATGATCCGAAAGTTTCATTGCAGAGAATGTTTACAGATCTATCGGAACAGACCGGCAAGACTGAACTAGAATGTAAACAGAGATAACTGAAATACTTCAAAAACAATTTGACCTATTTTTAGTGCGAAACCATGTTCAAATAGCGAATGATGCTTATGAATCCGCTCGAGATTCACATGCGATTGTGATTTGTACCGAATGGGATGAATTTAAAGTAGATTAAACAAATATTCTTCCTGGAAATCAATTTTTTTTGTTCAGAAATTAGATTATCAATTAATCCACAGCACGATGAAAAAGCCATCGTTTCTCTTCGATGGTCGTCTTTTACTCGATCATGACTATTTAATAAGTTTAGGTTTCAGCGTATTTTGCATCGGAAAAAAACCTCCAACGAATCAATATTTTAATCAAAGTCCTCGATAATCTCCGAATGCCAAGCACTTTTTGTGATGCTCTTCTTCTTTTTTTTGTCTTCATTTTTAAACTCATATTAATCTATTCCTTTTTCTTGTCTCTGCAGATGATAAATAATAAATCTGTGTTTTTTTTTCTTTTCAAGATACATGAGTTCAACAAGAAAAAAACCGTTTAGTTCGAAAAAGAAAAAAGAACAATTGAAATTGAAACGTGAAAAAATCCGAGCACAAGGTAGATCGTTGATTTTTTGTCTTTTTTTCTCTTGTAAATTCGTGTATTTAGGTGATAAATGGGCGGACTCGGATGATGAATCGAGTGCAGTCGATACGAACACAACGACGCATAGTTCGCGTCGAAAACTCAACGAACAACCGACTCGTGACAGTAGCGCGTATAATCCCAATCGGTTCGAAACGAAGAATAAAATTTCTTTTTAATGAGCAAACTAAATCTATTTAGATATCGTCTTCATTTTCAACGAGATTCTCGAGATGAAATCGAACGACGGAAGAAATTAGCTCAATTACCGATTGAGAAACTTTCGGAGGAATCTTTGGAAATTCCTATCGAGCAAATCTATCGACCGGGAAGCGCTTTGGATATGCCGGTACGACCGCCGTGGACTTACGAAATGTCGAAAGAACAATTAGAACAACAGGAAAAAACGTATTTCAATGTAAAACATCAATCGATTTGCAACAAACGAAGTTCAATAAAATCGTTTTTTTCTTTTTTAAGGGATATTTAGAGAAGATCTTCGCCAATTTCGATGCTGAACATTTGAGTTATTTCGAAATGAATTTAGAAACTTGGCGACAATTATGGCGGACTGTAGAAATCTCTGATATCATTCTCATGATTGTCGATGTTCGATTCGCAGTAAATATTCTATTTTCTTTTTTACATTTCAAGTCAATCATTTTGTCTAGACTCTTCATTTCTCTCCGGCACTGTACGATTACGTGACTAAAGTTCATAAAAAACAACTGATAGTCATTCTAAATAAAATCGATCTTGTTCCATCATCGATTGTCGTTGCTGTCAAAGATTATTTCTCAGAAAAATTTCCTCAATTACATATTTTAACCTACACATCCTATCCAAAAGATCTCTCGACTCGACACGACGATTTCGATAACTATCAAGTCATGGCTCGAACTGTTCGTCGAAAGAATTACTATGCCATCGGTCCTCTATCTTTGTACGAATGTGTTGCATCATTAGTCTCATCTGATGTCGATTTATCATCATGGAAACAACATATTCACGATTGTATGAACGATGAAAATAAAGAAAGCAATATTGAACATGAAAAAATCGATGTTTCACCATTGAATAAACCGGCTAAAGCGAATAATTATATAACATTGGGTTTTACAGGTTATCCGAATGTTGGCAAATCGTCAGTATTGAACAGTATTGTCGGACATAAAGTTGTGAGTGTCTCACGCACGCCAGGTCATACGAAACACTTTCAAACGATAAATTTAACGCCAACTGTTCGGCTATGTGATTGTCCTGGTTTGGTCTTTCCGTCGTATGTCGAACGACCATTACAAGTAGAAATTTTTGCAAATTCAATATTGTTTTTACTTTCAATTGTGTGTTTTCAATAGATTTTAGCGGGAATTTATCCAATTGCACAGGTACAAGAACCGTATACATCCGTTGGATATTTAGCACAATGGTTACCGATATTAAAGCTTTTAAAAATTGAAAAATTGGGAGAAGAAAATCCGAAATACAGTGCAATGGATATTTGTGAAGGTAGAAGAAAAATTCTTTTATTCGAGAGACGATTCATCGTGTTGTTGTTGTTTTTTCACCTAGCTTGGGCAATAAAACGTGGATTTCTAACAGCAAAAGCCTCGCGTCCTGATGTGTATCGTGCTGCTAATCATATTCTTCGTCTTGCTCTCGACGGTCGAATTAATCTATCGCTTCGACCACCTGGTTTTGCCACTCGTAAAGGTTCGATTGTCATACTCATCTCGTCCTTTCCTATCGAATTTCGTTTCATTTTCAGATCAATACCTATCCGATCCTCGAAGTGTCGAACTCGAACAACAAATTCAATCAGCTGTTGACAAACAAAAACGTCCCGATAGTAGCATATCGGAAGGTGAAGATAGTGAAGCATTTCCCACGAGTGATGATCATCAATTAGCATCGTGCAGTGCATCAGCAAGCGAAAGTGCTGATGTAACCGATCGATTCAATCGATTCGATATTTTAAATCGTGATAATTTGAAAGCAACTCGACGACGTACAAGACGAAAATCAAGCAACAGCAATCATCAAGATGAAAACGATGATGATGATGATGATCAACGAGAAGAAAATAACAACTAGCAAACAGTTTTTTTTGGTCTTTCAAAATGTATTTGTACAGATAATATTCTTTGTATTTGATAAACCAGCCGAGAGAAGGAATTCTTACATATCTACTGCTAATAAATCCTTGTTTATAAATCAAATATCTGTATGAATGCTAAGATTTTTATTTGCAGATAAAAACAAATCAGTATTCTTTTTTTCTCCAACAAAAATGGACATGGATGACGATGTAATCCAAGAAATCTTAGCATCTCAAGATGATACTGGATTAGCTCCAACAGATGAAATGATGATGATGAATTCAGCAACAGTGAATGATATCGATGTGCTCGATCCTGAATTAGCGTCCATACTTCAACAATCAACAGTTCAAATCAATCCACCAACAACAATTATAAGATCGAATGTTCCTGTCGTGAATGATGATGATGATGATGCCGACGACGACGATGAACCAATTGAAGATGAAACATTTTTCGAACGTGTCACTGCATTGAAAGAAATGTTTCCTGAAAGTCTTCAAAAGGCTGTCGGAACCGTCAATACTGCTATGATAAACACAACAAAATCAATGTTTAGCAAAGGTCGTACAGGAGCATGGTGGTATGTTGAATTGTTTTCATTTTTTTTCGAATATTTCAACTTAAACATCTTTTCTAGGTTAACATCAACATTGTGTGTCCTTGTTTTTCCTATCCTCATCCAAAAAGAATTACTTCAAGTTGCCGAACAAATCAGTCGCGAACAACGATCGATCCTTCTCGGACCTCAAGCAGCCACCGGTGCTTTCAATGGCGCTGCTTTCTAGCCAAAAAAACAAACTATTAGAAAGTTTTTTTTTCCGTTCTGTTTTTTTGTCTCTTTTGTTGATTAGTTCTATTCAACTATAACAAGAAAGATCACGAATTCCAAATAAAAACAAAAAAACTAACAAACAAACACATAACCCCGTTGAACTCAAAAGAAATCCTATTGACTAAAAAAATATACATTTATTTATTGTTCGCCATCCGAATACGGAAGTACATATTTACTCATTGCAAAACAAGTACGTGTATCATCCTGTTCGTTATTTCGATAGGCTATTAAAAGATCCATCGATTGACTGATTGCTAATCGATCGATGACACACTTTGTTTCACCGAATTCGATACCATTGAAAGCTATTTCTTCGATTGTATCCTTGCCAATCCACATATATAAACGTTGATCAATTGCTTGAAAACAAATGCAAATAAGTTCGTCATTATAAATTCGAACATCGAGAATTTGCTTGATATTCTGTCCGATATAACACGAATATGTATCGATTATATCGAGCGTATTAACATCGTAGATGAAACAAATTAATTTATTATTATTTGATTTCAATCCACACATGAGAAGTTGTTCTTTGTTCGAAAGAAAACGAATATGAATCGATGTTAATTGCAAATCAAATCCGAGAAAGTTCTCTTTTTTTCGCTCGTGAATCGATAAGCCAAACATATAATTGACTTGTTTAATAGTTAAACAATCGATTTTATAATCGTAGATGATTGTTATCTGATCATTAAGATCGGAATACGTGATTGTATCGGATTTCGATTGACTTTTCATTTCAAGATCGAATTTTTTCGGAAAATTGAATAGAAATTCTGTTGTATCTTCTTTTTGAAATTGTTTGTTTATATATGAATACAAATATAATGAGCAAGTAAATTGTTTGATTTGTTGAGGTATAAACGAGCCGAATAGACGTAGAAATGCTGAGTCCGATTGTTCGTAACAAATTTGATAGCCAATCAATGGTTTTGGATATTGTTGATTTTTGGCTTGATGAAAATCGAGATAGACATGTTCGACATGTTGAGCTGGCGGATCGTTAACCGTCGGAAGAATTTCAAATGGTAAAATGATTTTCATAAAAGGTCGTACGTCTAATTATACACGAAAACAATAGAATATTTCTAAAACTCGAATAATCGAGATCTTACTCGAAGGTGGTTCAAATCGAAGACCGTTTAATAGAAAACCTTGTCGTGGTCGTGGTGGTCTTTCATGTAGAATTTCTGTTAATGTAATTCGAGCTTGTTTTTCGTAGAGAACAACGTAGATATCATGTGCATGATGAATCAATGTTTGAATTAATTTGTCGAGTTCATTGACTTTTTCTTCTTGCTTTTGTAGTTGATCGAAAATGAAAAATAAACGTCGATCACGATCGAGAATTTTACTAATAAAATCAATAGCTTCGCGTAATTCTCGATGAAGTATGGTCAATTTATTTGTATGTAAACGTTCGAGATCATAGCGATGTTCTTGAGCAATTTGCGAGAGAAGTTTAATGGGATGTGTTTGTTGTCGATGATGAGATTTTTGTTCGTCGATTAAACATTCCGAGCAAAGACATTCCGAACATTTAACACAGTAGAATTCGAATGGTCGTTTGTGATGTTCGGCTGAACATGTCAGTGAAATGGCTTCATCGAATTCAACTGGTGCTTTGGGTAGATGACGAATTTCAGCAAATGTTTGAGTTTTATGTGACAAATGAAAATGTGCATGATAATTGAAACAAGTTTGACAATAATCTTCTTGACATTGAAAACATCGACCGTGAAGATTAATCGAATCGTTTTGACATAAATTGCATAGGCCAATATGTTGAATTGTCTGTTCTTGTTCTTGTCGATAGAGTTTTATCAATTGTTCTTTATCAATGGCCGGTGGAAGACAACTTGCATCACCATTATGCAAATGAATCGACGGTGCTCGACATTGTGGACATGTTGCTATATCCATTTCATTTTTACACGAATGATGATATTCTTCTAGACAACGTCGACATGCAACATGCAAACAAGATGTTCGTTTGGGTTCATCGTAAATATCCAAACAAATAGCACATGTGATTTCGTCTAATAGAGATGATGAAAGAATTGCTGTTTCTTTGGTTTCTGTATTTGGACTTTGATTATCAAGCGGTATGTTATCGAATTCCATCATTGTCGAAAAAGAAAAACTAAAAATAAACGTCGTGTGCACTTGATCGTTCGAGGCGACAGACAGTTTTGAGTCGAATGTCAATCTCAGCCAATGATAAACGAATGAGTTCTAGACGGCGCTAGATTCTGTTTACTTGCAATGACTATGCATAGAACTATAGCGAGATCTTTATTAAAAATGATTAATATCACAAAAAAAACTCGGTTTATTCTTCCTGAACTGTTTCTTTAATAGCCATTCTTTGGAGTAGTAGTATGATGTCTTCACTGATTTCGAGTATGTCTGCATTTTCTGTTGAACGACGACTTCGGTCAAAGCAAATTTGGAGAATTGTGTCAAAGTATTCATGAATTTGGTTGTCGTCATCGGCTGACCATGCAATAGATTTTAGAAGAACAACGTAGAAATCGTCGTTATGAGTTATTTTATGAAATCTTCCTGAGAATTCCCATTTAGCATTCGATGAACGAGGAATGATCTTCTTTACAAATTGTTCAAGTATTGATAACCATTGTTGATGTTTCTTTAAGTTGCTATAATGTAGCAAGATTTCAATAAAAGCACAAGCAATGACTGGAATTTCTTCAATCGCAGTCGTAGACCGACCGACTATTTGAATTTTCATTGAAGTTTCATCGAAATATAAACGACGTTTTCTGTCAATTATATTTTCAAGATATGTCTTCATTGTTTTACCCAAAAGATTAATTACTGGAGAAGAAATGCCTTGATCCCATCGATTGCTTAAAAGATAACTAACAAATATCCATGGTAAACTTAAAATAGGTGCCTGTTGAGATTCTTGTGCATATTTATAACAAATCTCATAGCAAGCAAGTGCAGTATATATATGACCAAATTTGCACGTTGTACATAATTCAGATATTGGCGTATCACTATTGCATTTCTGAGTGTTACTACTATCACAGTATGGTACAAGCTCAAGATAAATACGATCTCGTGTTCGTGTGACCAATTGTTCGAGTTCGGCGTATGCTGTGTCTTCTAATTCGCCAGTAAGACCATTCACTGAATTTCGACACCATAAATCACTTTCATGTGATAGACCGTATAAATTTAAAATTTCCAAGATTTCTTGACGATAAACATAATCGAGTTTTCGAGCGATGTGTGTACAATTTCTGTACTGATTTCTATTTCTATCGATTCCAGTGAATAGAGACTCGTCGATTTCAATATTTGATCCTCCATTAGCATTTGAATCCAGATCGTTGTCTTCTTCCTCATCAAGATTTGCCTTTATTCGAACTTCTAAATGTCGTAAATGACGATGGTATCGAACAAGTTTATTCCATCCGCGTAGTGTTCGTTTCGATGATCGATATAGCTTGCCGAGAACATGTTGCGATTTATACTGTTTAAAATCTGGTTTATCCATAAAATCAGGTCGTTCATCCCCGAGTAAACTATTTAAGTTTCTGATTTCAGCATCATTCAATGGATGATAACCTGTTTTGCCACTGTCAACTTCGATACTAATTGCACCTGCCAGCGTAACAGTTGAATTTACTTCACCACGATTTCTTCTTTCATTATCGTCGACACCAAATTTGTCAGCAAATGCCAAATGTAAATTCGATAATCGACCTAGATAATCATTTTCAGCTATCTCCAAAACAATATTATTAATAACTTTTCGGTCAATAGGTCCATTATGGTCGCGTGATTGAATTGCCGAATCATAATCGTAGGGTTTAGCATTTTCCGTATGAACTGGAACAAGATCTTCGTGCCAAACAACGATATATTCATCACCGTCTAAATCCGATCCACTTATATCATGTGGTGCTGGACGATCGCCTTTTTGTGAGAACACAACTACATCTCGCAAATGTCGAAGTTCACGTTTATCAACAGCTTTAAACGTTCGAATATCACCTGGATGATGACATGGATTTTTGGTTATGGCAACTTGACATCCATTTAGTATCTGTAAATTACCATTTTCATTACTAAAACCATCATCAGCATCTTGATCTGAGAGAACTGTATACTGGATAAAGACTTCATTATGTTCAAGAACATCGTATTCATCAACTACGCCCATCATATTTCGACCTTCATTCTGTGGAACTCGAATACGAGTTCGTTGAAGTAATTCTCTCATTGATTGTACACAAACAGCGATCAATAATTGTCGAAAGAATGGCTCGTGAATATAATCAATTTTTGCTTTATTAATATCTCGTGGCAAGAACCATGATGGCACTTTGTGAAGGATCAATTTTTCAGCGTCGTTATTACGTAAAAGTGCACGAATAAGTTGAAGATGATTTTGTTGTTGAAGAACGATAAACGATGCGTCAGGCACTTGTCGATATGAAAGAAGAAGAATTGCTTGTCGATTGAGATACAATGGCCGAGGTGCAGATAATTTGCATACTTCGAAAATATCATGCGGACTTCTGAATTTCTTCATACTATCTCGAATAACTAAATCGATATCTCTCGTGATTGTTGGGTCTAGACTAACAACACCTTTTGAACCATCATATCGAAATTGTACAGCACTAAAATCTTTTTTAATATGTAGTTTTTTCTTGATCTAGTTAAAAGAAAATCAATCTTTAATATGTATTTACGACTTACAAAAACTATTCATTCTACTTTGTCTCTTAATTCAATAGACATCGTTCCACAACCGTCTGTGAATGTATATTCTTTTTCTTCTGTATGTCGTTTGATATCTTCTTGAAAAGAAACTCGTTCCATTGGAACCTAGTTTAAATAACCAATCATATCGATATGGCTTTTCGTTTTTATTAATTTGTTTACCTTAGCTGCCTGTTTGGTAGTCGAAAAACATAGAGACATACGAGCAGCATATTTAGCTGGATTTCTTTCATGATCAAATGATCCCATCCATGTGTATGCATCATCAAATGAAAGATTTTTGCCTTGCTCATGATAATAAAACCAAAATTGTCTTTCACGTAACTGTGATTGTGAATGATGTAGATATGTATATGGTCGATAATCACCCATCAATGAGAAACCTTCAGTTAAGTACAGGAGTAAAACCTCTCGAAGATCTTGAAAATGATATCCCAAAAGATTCTGACCATTTTCATCGCGAACATCAATGAGTACGAAATGTTCCAATGCCGAACCGAATTCTCTTGTTGCACGAAGAACTCGATTCGTTCGACAGAGTTTTAATGGTTTAATCCGAATAGTCGTCGGTGTAATCGTAACCGTTGGTATATAAGCTTCATTCACATTTGATGTATCAAGTTTTCGTACGAGTCCATATGCTGAATGATCTTGTTTTCTTTTTGATTCTCGAATAGCATAAATCAACTCTTCGTTGATATCGGCAAATGGTTTTATAGAAAATATTCGTGAAAGATAAACACAAACACGATAGATCAATTCATCGGCATTCTTTTGCGATTCTAATCCAAGTAAAGTATTTCGAAATGTATCATTCATTTGATTCTGTAAACGATAACCAACAATCGAGAGCATTTGCCATGAATATGCCATGATATATGTGCCAAAATTAGGCATAGGCTGTTGAAAGAATAATTTTGGTTGAGGACCTTCATTGTCGACAATATTTCCATAGCAAATAGTAATATTATGTGCAAGTAAATATTCAAGCAGAAATGAAAGTGTATGGTCAATGTTCTTCTTTGATTTTTGCTTGTGCATACCGACTTTGCTAATACTCAAACTGAATTGAATGGTAGGAAAGTAACACCCCTTATTTTCACCAATACGTTGATAGATTCCGAAATTAACTCGTTCTGGTCTGCTGTTTCGACTATTATCAGAACTCATTGATGGCGGTGGTCGTGGTCTTGAATTGTTCCGATTATAACCTGTTGAACGATTTCTATTTCGAGATCCATCTCGTTGCCGTTGTTGATTGTTTGCATTCGATGTTGACGGTACTGCTTCGAATTCGTTTAAATTACATTTTTGACATATAAATATATCGAAACCTTCAACATTTAAATTCACAATTGCTACCGTATTTATATTCTTAATAAACAATTGTTTTTTTCGTCTCGAATCTGGCTTTTGAATTTCCCATTGAATAAAAGGTCTGTCAGCTTTTCCATCATCACATCGAACAAACCATGTCCAGCGATCTCTATCTGCTGGCGTATTTTCCCAGGTATGTTTCGGTGAATAATAAAATTGATCAAGTTCTGTTAATGCGCCATAGCGAAGTTTGATATCGACATCGTTGGCAAATTTATGTGCAACTGGTTTCTTTGTTTGATTGTCTTCGTTGATTTTTGGTTTTTCAGTTTTGAATTTTAACCATGATTCAATTCGTGTAGCTTTAGAAAGTAGTTGAACATTAATTAATTGTGCTTTTTGGAAATCCAAACGAATCGATGTTAATCCGAAATACCACGGTCGAATTTCTTCTTCTTCGTCATTCCATTTTAATCCTTGTCTAGCAAAATCTTCTCGAATTTCCTGTTTTATCGCATCGATATCGTCCAAACTTTTTACATTCGCAATAATTCGTAAATGTTGTTGTCTCGTTTGATTTAGCCATGGTTTTTCCTCCCCAGTTGAGGGTGATGAAGGTGAAACTACTTCCGAATCGGTATCATTCTCTTCTGAATCGATGCTTCTTCCCTGGTTTGATTCGAATGAATCAGTCAAGTCATCGTCAGCAAACGGAGCATCTGAGTGTACATGTGGAGTTGGCTCGAATAGTTTTTCCCACAATGATGTTTGCTAGGAAAACAGAAATAAATTCAGATCGATCATTATTGAATATTTATAAAAGAAAAACATTCGTACAGATTCCACCGAGCCCCGTCGTGAACACTTAGTAGACGTTCTGCTAGATTGAGCCATGAAAAACTGTGAAAAGAAAATGAATTAAATGTACGCAATTATTTTTATCCTCTTTACATCCAGACGTTGTTTTTTGCTTGTTCTTTATTTTGTGGCCTTTTTTTGAATTTTTCGCTGTCGCTTGATAAGACAAAAACCACCAATAAAATGCGAGCAAAAGAAAATGAAAAAAGTCCTTTATAGACTTCTTCTTTTTCCTACAAAAAAAAGGGGAGCCGCGGCTTCACCTCACGGCACTGGGAAAAAACTTTTAAAAACATCAAAAACGTGTTCTCATTGATTAATTTACATTTATTCAACACGAATAACAAAAGAAAACTATGTAAAAACCAACTAAAATTCTTGCTAAATATGTGCTTAATTTCAATCGATTTGAATCATCATAGTTGCATAAATCTCGGTCACCACAACAAGACACACAGCCCCAACTTCGACCCTCTGTATTCGGTTGACAAGGAGTTAACGAATGCGTATAGTTCTTTTGTTGTTCACAAGCAAGACGTTTTGTACAATATTTAGTTATAATAATTTCATCGAGAATATCTAAATGCAATTTATTGTTTTTGACGAATTCAATTTTCTAAACGATATTGTCTACCTGGTTTAAGTACAATTGTCAAACATGTATCGTAAGTTGGTTGACATTCAGTAAAATAAGTTGAATTATTTGCGTTACAATCTGCGTTCGAATATCTCATTGAACATTGATAACACGAGAGTGTTTGAATTTCTATGCGAATTTAGAAGAAAAAAAACTCAAGATTTTTAACATTTGTGAATTTACTTTGAGAATTATTAAGAAGAACAATTAGAACTAAAATTAGAGCCGTCATTCATTCTCGTCAAAAAAACTAATTTGAATTAAAGAAGCAGCATTAGCACTCTTCGTACTGACGAATACCCACAGACTCGTCCTATTTTACTCTTCTCTTAAACTAAAAAGAGAAAGCGAAGAAAAAAACATGTTTGCATTGCAGTGTTTTTCTTCTTCTTCTTCGTCTTCTCTGATAATTCTGAATGTAAATGCATTAATCTTTTTCACTATCATTGTATAATGACAAACGAGAGAAAGAGACAAGTGCAGTACTCTTGGTCTTTTCCTTTCTATCCAGTGAAGAGAAGAGAGATTCTCTTCCTACGTTCAAGGAAAACTGATTGATGATAATCTGATTAATCGTTCATGTCTAAAGATCAAGTTTTTCTTTTCGTTTTCTTTGTCGCTTATAGGAATATTTATTGGATAAGAAGATGCAAAAAACAACACATTAGATGAAACATCTACAAGTAATAATCGTCTAAAATTATGAGATAAAAGAGTCAAAACATGCCACCGAGAAATAAAAACAAAGATTTATACATAAGACAATATTGGCAAAAGCAGAGAATTCTTTTCTTTTCTTTTTCTTTTTCGATGAATGCTTGTCTTTTTTCTAACAACGAACAGCACTTGGATAATCGCATCGATCATTTAGTGCATTAAACCAAAGACCCGGGGGACAACTACGACTATAGAGAACGCCATTTGGTAAACCCAAATCATCTAAATATTATAAATTCATATATGTATCTATAAACAACAATCATCTTTTCACATACATTGTCCAAAATAGACGCATTCAAAATATCGTCCTTGTTTACAACTCGATGGATCAGCAAAACGACCATTGGCTTGACAGCGGAAATATTCTTTAGCAAGAAAAAAATTCGATATGTTAGAAAATTTAAAAAGAAAATAATACTCAACCTGATTCACATCGTTGACCAGTAAAACCTGGTTTACAAACGCACGTAGCTGTTAAACCTTGTTGTTGACATGTACCACCATTTTGACAAAGATTTTGAGCACAGGCAACTTGACTTGGAGTTAAACCTCGATTTTCAGCTAATGAACAACAACATTTTGTGATTGTTTCTTCAATCAATCGATTCAAACTTACAAACAGTCTGCTCACAAAATTGACCAGTAAATCCATTTAAACATCGGCACATTTTCATGCCATTGGGATTGATTAAACACAAACCACCATTTCGACATTGACAATCGGTTTGTGCTAATCGATCCGGATAGATATGTGAAACTTTATCTAGATTTTTAAATCGAAAGAAATAGATCTACTTAGGCGTACGATTTGAAATCGAATACATACGATTACTCGTTGCCATTAAAACTGATGTTCCTTTCGAAATCGCTGGCGCACCTGTCACATTACATTGCGGACGGAAGACTCGATCGGGACAAAGACATGCAAATGCATTGATGAGATCATAACATGTACCTCCACCCAAACTAAATCATTTGAAGAAGAAAAAACAAAAGCAAATGAACAAAGAATAGATTTTCGTTTGTAGTTTACCAAGGATTCGATGCACATTCATTAATATCTAAGAAAATTTTTCGAAATTATCAAAACAAAAGACAAGATAAATAAATATGATTCAAATTTCTACTCAACTGGTTTCACAATGACTTCCCGTGTAACCTTCACGACATCGACATTTGTAATATGATCGATCGACTAATATGCATTGACCACCATTGCAAATATTTCTTGCCGATGGATTACAAGTCGATACTTGTGATGGCAAATGATGACTGTGACTTGGACTTCCGCCGTATTTTCCATGATTGTGATAGACTAGTGATGCCATTGAGGTTGTTGCCAGTGGTGGAATCGTGGGCAGATCGAATGGATTTCGAGTTGAATCTAAATCGATTTGAAAAAAAGCTTTTGTTTGGTCATTTGAAAATTTACTGCTCGAATTGCATGATAAACTAAGTGTACCATCGGGACAAATACAAACGTAGGCAGGCCCGTTTTTGTTTAATTGATAACAGATTCCGATTGTACACGGATTTGATAAACAACCCGAGCTCGTAGTTCGAACTAAAACGACGAAAAATGAAATTAAACAAAAAAAAATGATCAATCGTTTCATTTGTACCTTCGCAATTCTCGCCAGTATAATCTTCGAAACATTGGCAACGATAACCAGTTTTACCTGATAAACATCGGCCATGTGGCGAACAAGGACTTGCTGAACAGAAATCGAGTTCTATATAAAAAAAATATGAATTTCTATTAGCTGAACTAATTATCAAATCAAACCTGTTTCACATTGGGAACCAGTGAAATTCGGTGGACCTAAAACGAAAACAACGATCCATTTTCTCTCTGCGATCGAAATCACGAAATTTACATTGACAACAAGTCGAACTCTCTTGATTTGCACTACAACTTGGTTCATTGGCTGCATACGGCACACAAGTTCCACCATTTTTACATGACGTATCCGTACATATCGGTTTATTTGGACATGATTCGAGATTTGTAAATGTGATACTACCACTTTGACAAATACACATATATCCCTTAGGAGCAGCAGCTAAAGGCAAACAACGACCTTGTAGTCCGCATGGTGATGATTCACAAGGACTTTTAGCTTCTGAACAATTGGTTATTTGAACTGTTCCATCATTACAACGACAGATATATCCATTCAAAAGATTAGCAGTTATTTGACATATGCCTGGTCCACATGGATTCGGTTCACATGGATCTGTAAAATGTTTCAAATGTGTTCTTTTCATACAAATAATTTCCTTTCAATTCATTTACTTGGATTGGCACATTTGAACATCGTATTTTGTCCATCTGGACATTGACAATAATAAGGTATTTGCGGTTGATTCGTAGCAATACATTTGCCAACAGATCCACATGGTGATGATTGACACGGATCTAATCGTATAAATTCTCTTTTACGAACAATTCTAGATTGAGTACAAAATGTTCCATTCCATCCCGAAGCACATTGACAAAGAAAACCATTCTCGAGATCCATGCATGTGCCATTATTAGCACACGGATTCGATGCACATTCATTTAGTTCTATTATCAAGCACAAGATCAATTTTGTTTCCCTCAAAGAAGAAGTATCATCTCATATCATTCAACTACCTTCTGTACATGTCCCTCCAGTAAAACCTGAATCACATTGACATGTAAAAGAATTCATGCCAATAGGAATACATGTGCCATGCTTATTGCAAACATTCGGCGTGCAAACTGTAGTGAAGAATAGATTTCAATGGAAAAAAAAACAAAAGCCAAGAAGTAGTAACTACATGCTAGGAAGAGATATCGATAGCCTACCTTCACATTGAATGACAACATTCAGAAAAAGAAATATGAAAACAATTGGAATGAACATCGTTCAAATTTGTTCGATGATGGATGACACACTGTTCGTCGAATGAACCAACTTAATCGGAATGATGTGAAAAGATATATGACGATGATCTTTTTTTTTTCTCACTTTCTCTATCTTTCGATGTAATTAGAACGCAAGAGAACGAAAGAGATTTAAATACGAGCAATGGAGTAGGTAGGTGAGAGAGAGAAATAGATATGTGTCAGCAAACAACGCCAATCGTCCTTCTAACACATATATTTTTCAAATAATGCTGTGAATTGATGTACCTTGAATATCCCACTGATCATCATCAATCTATTAATGATATGCAAATGACAACAACAAAAAAAAAAGAAATCCGTTTATTGTCTTATTATTCATATGTACATATATTTATTGTGATCAAAACGAAAGAGAGACAGAATGACAACTTATCGTGTTTTTTCAATCGGATTATTGATTAAACATTAAAATCTCTTCGTCTTTGTACATACAAATACCTTTTTTTGATCATTCATTTATTCATTCATCGAAATCCTCCGATGACTGTATTTGAATAACACAGAAACAAAAAATGAATATTGATTTTTCAATACTATATCGTCGTTGGATTGAGTTCTCATTCTTTTCTTCTTCTTCTTCTTCTTATGCTAATTAAACAAAATATTTACTCATCATTTAATCTTCTCAAAAGCTTACAATTAAACATATTTATTTCAGATATATTCTCTCTCTCTCTCTTCCTCTTTTTTTCAATATTCAATAGAGTTGAATTTCAAAATTTTTTATGACAAATTTAAGGTCATATGTATTACACGAGTCTTTTTACATCGATTTATGCAATAATCAGGTCATTCGATCTATTCGATAGTCTTGAACTCGATGTGCTCATGAGTTTATTAAAAAAACAAGAAAGAAAGAAAAGAACGACTTGACAGTTGATTGAAAATTCCATTGATCATCTAATGTACTGTTTGTTTTTGTCTCGAACAGCTTAACACAGATGTAAAAAGAAGAAGTAAAAGAAGATGATGATGATGTGTCGTTTTTCAGATCAATATTTATTCAAATGAAGAATAAAAACAGAAGATATATGTATATGTGTTAGTAAATATTCGTAGTTATTGTTCAATTGATTAATGAGATACAAATAGAAGAGATCAATATTAACCAATAGTCGGTTGTGATGTGACTTTATTGTCTTCGTCAACATAAACTCGAACACGTTCATCATCAATGTCTCGTGTTGTTCGCGAGCCTGGCCCACAAACGTGAACTTTCGACAGGCCTGATTCGTCTTTGATGATTTTTACAGCTTCATCGGCCGTTTTGCCAACTAATTCAGGCCAACATGTCTTCGTTTCTGCTGTTGTTGTCGACATTTCAACCAAACAAAATAAATAAAATAAGATCAGAACATTCATAGACTCATCTAAAATTTAAGTTTGTCAAAGAGAGAAAAAGAGATAGAGAGAAACACGCCTAACTAAAATATAGTCAAACTAATTTATATTAGAGGAAAAAACGAAGTTTATTAAAGTTTCTTTTCTGTGGATGGATCAACGCCACGTGTTGTGTATAAATGTTGATCGGCTGGTGTTCCTTGACCATAATCACCTTTGACAGTAACAACTGGTTCGTTCGAATTGTTCGTTGAATGTAAAATACGATCTTTACTCTCGACGATTGCTTTTGTTGCTGTTGATGAATTCGATTCTTGATTGAAAAGACTATTGGTTTGAGTTTTAACTTGAAGATAAACTTGATCGAGTAGATTCGCTGATTGTTTTGGATAACAGGCGCTTAGAGCAACAAGTGCAGCAACAGACGAATAAAATCCTTTACGAATCGGACCACCTTTATGTCCAAGTAAAAGTCCACCGAGTCCTGCAATTGTTACAACACCAACTTTGGGAAGTAGAGTTTCATCATCACGAATATAATCAATTGTCGCTAAAAATTCATTTATTTTAATAGAAGACAAATGAAAATTTCAAATACCTCGAGCATGAGCATCGCCAGTTTCAACTCCGCGAGCGATTCTCTCGCGTAATGCCTTTTCGAAAGAACAAATTCGATTTTTTCGTTTCAAGAATTTCTATCTATCAACCTTATTATCATTCCAAACTTTTTGTACTGCTTGTCGTGTTTCACTGACTGTTGAATACAGCCAACATGGTGGTTTGTTGATTGTTTTAGTTTGGTTTTCATTAGTACGAAAAAGTTCGTCATTTTTCGTATCGTAATAAATTGGCAACTAAAAACAAAACAAATCAAATCGGGGACTTGTGTTGAATTCAAATTCGCTCACATCTCGAACTCGAACAATTCGAGAATTAGTTGTTGTTTCATTCGACATTTTCTCCGAATTTTCTAGCAAACAAAATAATAATAACGTGATGATCTACAATCAATAGAAATCGGCCTATGAGAAATGAGTCGACACTCTGCCATCTATCGAGAATGTGTTCGCTTTGCATTTCACATGGTCTTTTATTAAAAAACTGATCAGTCATACAAAATTACAAAAAAAAATGAAAGAAATCACAACATTGATACTCGATTGGCAGTGGACTTGAATGAGAAGAGTTTCTTCGGTGGAAGATAGTTTTCATAGGGCCAACGGTTCGCTTCTTTCGGCGATGGAATCCGTTCGATAAATTCGATCTGATGAAAAACATAAACTTTCGTTTGAATTTCAATTTGCAGTTCATTTAAATCACTGAGAATAATTTCTAAACAATTGCCAATCATATCACGAACAATAAACACATAACGATGATGAATTCGATCGGAATTAAACACAATAATCGTTGCACGTAAATCAAAAACTCGTTTCGACATCAGAGCCAATGTAAATGAATCATAAACAATATCATCCGAGTGTTTTCGAGGAGAAAATGTCGAAAGAAGATCGAATTCGGTCGAGATCATTTGTTCAATATCGTTGTTTTTCGGATTGCATTGATGACATAAACAATTAAAATCGTAGGTATGCACGAGTTCTTGTGACATTTCGTCGATTTCAGGAATATTTTCATTTTCTTTTCGAATATCCGTTATGCCCATGGCGACTGAACCGATCTCGGGAATAGTCAGATCGTATCGAGCGGAAGGCACACGAATTTGATCGTTGATTTTGAGAGTTTTGATTTGTTCGTTAGTTGGATCGAGAAATACAATGAGATCGGCTCGATCATCGATAATTTGACAGTGATATAGCATTTGATTGCAAATCGACTCGATTTTAACTATTCGTAATCGTGAAAACGATGATGATTCAACTGGTCGTTTAGTTAAACTGGACTTTAAGCTTTCTAATTGTTGAGTCATATCTGAACTAGAGCGACAGAGAAAGGTAAAATGAATATGTTTTCGAATCGATTTACATGATGTCCGACGTTTGTCGACTCTTGGATTGTCTTCCATTGTTATCAACCAAACCGTATTTCAATGCAAAATCCGATAAAGGTTTGTGAACATCCTGCCGTTTGGCGAGCATTTCTTGTATTAATTTGGGATTTTTAAATTCCATAACTGGCTTATTCGTTGTTTTCATTACACGAAGAACATGATCTCGACCTTTGAATTCCGTTAGTGTCTTGTTCAATGAACTCTCACTCAAACGTTTCGAAAATTTCGGGGTTTCAATATCAAATTGCGCATGAATATGTTGACCTATGTGAATGCTTTGTGAATGTTCTTCATCGTTAATATCAACTTGACTATCAATATATTCCATCGTACGCGTACGTTTTCGGCCATCTGAATAGAAGATTTGCTATAAATGTTCGAGAAAACATCGAGTCTCACCTGTTGACTTTCGAATATTCGACATGGTAAATGACTATGTCCATTCAAAAATGAATTTCGTTCGAAGTCAACAGATGTCTCTACGAAAGAACCGTTTGAACAAACGAATGACATTCATCGTAACCGTAAACTCGAATGGAATGTCGTAATTTAAATCGAAGAAAACCGTTGAGATCCTCGATTGTCTTTTCGCTCAAATCGACAAGTGACTTTCGTAGATGTTGAAAACACAATTGTTTCAAACGCGATGGATTTCGAATGTCAATGAACTTGTCCATGGCTTCGACAGTTGATTGTGAAAGTCGAGTTCGAAATCGTTCGTATTTCTCACGAAATTCTCTTGCATAACCGCATTGAATTTGCCGGATAACGTACAGATTTAAACGATCATTTGATCGATTTGACCAAATTTGAAAAGAAATCGAAACGGGAAAGCCGTAATCAAGTAGAAGAAAGGGTATGAGCGATTGATTGAAATTGAGGAGAAGATCGAGAGTGGTTTGTTCGATTTCAGTTGGATTTCGGATTCGAGCACCGTTTTGAAGGAGAAATTTAACTAGTTGATCGAGATTTCGATGGAAATTGACTTGTTGTTTGACTAGAGTCGAAAGAGTCGAATCGAGATTTCGATTTTGAATCAATTGTTTAAGTTGTTGCTCATAAAATTGAAAATATGTCGGAGGAAAATTGAGAAAAATCTCGTCGATTCGATTTTCATCAACTAATCTATGTTCAAATAAATAATCTGCCAATTTCATTCGAAGTGAAAAACAATACTCCGAAACGAATATTGTTCTGACGAGATTTTCACATCGATTGCCAAGTTTATAGAGCATAACAAATCTCGATAAGATCACATCTTCATGTGGACATTGATGATCGGTTTGAATTGCATGTTGACATCGTCCGTAGAGCAAATGTGTCAAATACGATCGATTCCATTTATCAACTTGATTGAAAATATTCAAATCTTTGATATTCGAGAGATAAATATCGAGAATTTGTTGACATTTCTCGTTTGTATACAGATGAAAGAAGAGCATTAATGGTGTGAGAGAATTGTTGCCGTAGATTTGAGTGAGAGGATCAGTCGATGGTTTAAATTCGAGAATATATTTGATGATGAGTTCATCACCGGTTTGATAATGTTCGAAAAGAGTGATTAGAAGCCAAGGAAGATATTCGGAATCGAAATGAAGATTATTTGTGATTAAGATTGTGAGACAATCGAATAGTTGATCGGTTGGCCAATTATGATGAATGAATTCAAGTATTTTCGATGTTTCTAAAGGTATTTTCATTTGTGGAAATGGAAGATGAAGAAGTTGAAAACATTTGGGAAAATTTTTATCTCGAATGGCTGTTTGAAGTTTGTTGATAATTAATAATGACATTTGTTTGCGACCGATTAATCGAAAGATTCGATTGAAAATATCCAAAATAAATATTTCATCGTCTAATTCACAGAGAAAATAGAAAAATGAATCGATACACAATTGTTGAGTGTCTTTTTGTTTTAGATATCGAGTAAATGCATCGATCTGCTTGTTAATCAGGAATGATTTAAGTAAATTCGATCGAGTTATGATCGCCATCGACGATGAATTCGAATTTTTACCGAACCAAGTTAAAACGCGACTCATTTTCATTGAGAAATTTTAAAAAGTAATGCTTGAGCAATACTCGTGAATTGCATATATGACACGTCAACATTTTTTTCTCCTTTCTCTGCTATGAGTCATACAAAAAAACGGAAAATTTTATTTTATGATTTATTAGTTTATTTTCTTTTCGAAAGTTGCTTTTTTTTAGCTTTCGTAACAGCGGAGGTTACGGATGGCGCCGAAGCTGGAATTGTTGATGTTGGTGGAACAACAACAGTCGGTTCGACTTCGACCATTTCGAATTTGGCTCGATTACCAAATCGAGAGCGAACTAAAAAGGACAAGAAAACTCTACCTTTGTATAAAATGATGATTTTTTTACCGTTGGAATTATCGGAACAATCCCAAATTTGTAAACCTTTCGATTGTCCACCAAAAGCAAATGTAAATGGACAGTCTGGATTTGCTAAACAAGTATTGATTTGACCCTTAAGACAGAGAGACAATGAATGAATTGGAAAAAAAAGAATTTCTTTTTACTGTTTGAAATTGTCGTTCGACAATAAATGTCACATTTCCATTTTCGATGTCCCAGATTTTGACTGTTTCATCAAATGACGATGTGAGAAGGAAACCTGGCACCGAAGAACTCAAACATAAACCTTTTTAAAAACAAAAACAGCTCGAATAATCTCTCCATTCTCCACTGTCCATCAATTCCTACCAGTTACTGCACCATTATGTGCGGATAAACTAAAAACAGGAATCGTTGTCTGACGAATGTCCATCGCATAGACATAACCATTTTCTGTTGATGCCTGAAAACACACAATCGATTGATTAAATCAATGAAAAGCCAAACGATTTTATTTACTAGAAATTGATTAGTATCGAAATTATTCCATGTAACTCGTTCAATATCCGAATCGAACGTCCATCGATTTTGTTTATTCGAATCACGGCAATCGACTAAACAAACTGTTTGATCCATTGAACCCGAAAGTAGATTCTGTGCTTCAGTTGGATGCCAAGCGAGTGTTTGAATCTATGAAATGATTTCCAAAATGCAAACTATCCAACGATTGTCTCGCACTTACCGACCTGTTTTTTATGTAGTTTGTTTAGATGTAAAGCCATTTTCATTTGACTTAAATCCCAGAGTGCGATAGTTTCGTCAGCTGATGCTGATGCGAAGATTTGTCGAACGAGTCGATTGGCACACAGATCAAGAACGGCACCATCATGACCTTCGTTGGTTTTTTTCGACGATTTTTTCGTCGATTTATTTTTCTTCTTTTTGGTTTTTGCAAATGTATGTAACGGTTCGATTTGATCGACTAGATCAACATCGAATATTTCAATCGCACCTTCCATACTTCCAACAGCTATATAATTAACTGGATTCGATATGTTCGCATCGTAATCCAACCAAGTCAAGCATACAGGCATATGTAACATCAAAATATCATGATGTACATAGAGATAACCTTCTTTATCATTATAAACTAAAGCAAAACGAGATGATAACTATTTTCCCCTATGAAAATCATTTACCATATACTTCAAGACTTGAAGTATCATCTTCGATATGTGCAGTTACAATGAGATTATCGTCCGATCGAATGAAATAATCATCTGCATCAGAATCTTCACCCTGCATAAATTAGAAAAAGGAAATTCTCGATGAAATCAAAAAGAAAATGTTTACATCATCTTTGATTTCTAATAATGGATCATCTTTATTCGAGGTATGCATTGCAATTGGACCTGCACCTGGGATAACTACATTATCATCATCATCATCGTCACCTTGTTGTTGTTGTTGTTCATCCATATCAACATCTTTTGTTTCGTCTTCATTACTGTGTAATAAATAATCAATTAGAATAGATATTCTCTTGGATTTCTTACCCAGGTTTTGCAATCATACTCTCAAGTTCTCCATCTTCAGCTACGAACTGAAAAATAGTCAAATGATTGAGTTCTCTACTGAAAATTGATGTCTTTTTCTACTTTAATCGGTGTGGTTTTCGCAGCTCCACGCTTCACCCAAGCAACTGAAGATATAAAATCCATCTACAAGACAAGACTAAATGTATGAAGTTCATTTCATTTCGTTTCGTTTTGCTGAATGAAAGATGACTCATCTTGATTTTGCATGGTTATTCATTTTGACCACACATAAATTTCGCTTTCAACTTTTTTTTCTATTTTTTTTTAATTTTAATAAATTAACAAACATGATTAACTTTCTAAACTATATTTATTTAAGTTCTCTTCACTATCGAAATAGACCTCCTAATTGATTCACGGAGTTTCAACGACATCTATAACATGTCATTAGTCATGCATTCATTTTTGGGTTTTTCTTTGGGAAATTTACAAAATCAACTTTTATTTTTAACTAAAAAACAGTTTTACAATGAATATAACTATACAAGCGAACGTTGAGAAACAGAACCACTAGGAAGTAGTTTTTGTAGAGACGGAGTCATTAATTTACAGATTGTACGAGTAACTACTTCGGATGTACTCGTCACTGCTTTTATTTGTGTCATTGTTATGCGTTCACCGCATTCTTGACAAGCCAAATAAATTGCTGCACTGGCGATTGAATCTGGTTTTCGTCCTTGAACATCACAGAATTTATCAGCACTATTAGCTATGTGGAGAGCTGTTCGTTGAACAAGTCTTTCATTTTTGAGATCCAATTGATTGCAGAATCGTGGAATAATATTTTCCATATTGAGGTTTGGAACTACTATAGTTTCTTTGACCAAATGTTGGACTTTACGAAACACTCGACCGAATGGAACATTATCAACATGTGTTAAATCACATATTTCTTTTATTGTTCGGCCTGAACCTTCTTTTCGACAGCCCATAAAAATGCATACGGCTATGATCACGTCTTTTGCTCGTCCACGAATAAACTTATTTTCATAGCATTCTTTAAAAATTAGAAAGGCACTATTGACAACTGCTTTCGATAGATTAACTCGTGAGCAGAGTTGACGTATTTCGTTGTGCCCTTCGTGTAAAGCTCGATCAGCAGTAGATGAGCTCTGAGAAAGCTATAGAAATACTTTTACATTTCTTCTCTCAAGAACAAGAAAAGAAATTATTACTTGTTGTGGAAATTTTCTTCCACTCTTGGATTCTATTTTCGGACGAAATGTCGTCATTGTTTCAAGATTTGTATGATCGAACAAAAGATTTTCAGCGGCACCAACACGGCCCACTGATTTGCCACTATCATCATCGGCAAATGTACGCCATTCACTCCTAACATCGATCATTCTTTCACCAACAACGAGCCCACATTCTGAACAAATCATATCGCCGGCTCGTGCATCTTCAATCAATACAGCATCCTTATGAAATCGACAAGCTAACTGCAGCATGTAATGAAACATGATTCTTTTCAACGAAGTTGTGTAATTTAAAAAATGTAACGTTGGGTAACGAGAGACAAACTACCTTTCTCGTAGTTTTTGAGAGCACGGCATGCCTTACGTCCTTGCACATTGCTCGGCCTGCATAGAGAAGAGAAAGAGAGACCATGCGTAAAGACAACAGAGATTTAATGTTTTCGCTTTCATCGAGACAAGTTGCTTATTACAACTTACCAAGAGGTAACGATCGGTTTCGATCATATACATGTTGCGATGACGAAAATGCGCGGGCCGATAGCAATATCAACCTGCCAGAGCAACACTTTCAAAGAAATAAATAAAATATGAAAAACACTAGTAATCATGACTCATAGGAATTTCGTCATATTCTGTTCTAGTCGATCAGAATGTAGAAAGCGTAAAGACGCGAAATATGTCTTGAAGTTGAATTCGAGAATTTAGTTATCGCTTCTCGGCCTTTTCGGCTAAGATCAAAGTGTAGTATCTGTTCTCGTCGGTTTGAAAGCCGGCGCTGGTCCCATTGGGGCCAGGCTCTTTCAAGCGGATTTTTGGACATGGGCCAGGATCACCCGGGTTCACTCGGACCTGCGCCACGGATCGTCTCGACACTGCAGTGCCGTCGAGTTCGGTCCACTCCTGTTTCCTTCGGGAAATGGGTTCATTATTTAAATTAAGAAAGAAAAAAACCAATCTTTATTTACAAAAACGAATGAGACTAATGTCTATCTATAATCGAACAAAGCATTGCTGGTTCGATCGGATGTTGTGCTGCAGTGAGAGCTCCTTGAGCTGTTTTGAATGCATTGGGAAATGATTTGTCTGTTCGTTCGCGAAGAAAACGCCATTGATTATTCTGAAATGTACATTCGATAATTTTGCCATCGTAGTGACGTAATTTCGGTGTATAAATCATTTTTGAAAATGGCCTTTGCATTCCACCGACATAGAGGAGAGCTATTCGTTCTCGTGGACATCCTATTTGTGGTGGTTGAGTGCAGATTCTCAAACGAAAATCAATCGTATGATCTTGTTTCCATTTGAGTACGCGTGGTGATTGACCAGGTACGTAAGGATCTAGTTCAGGTTGAAATATCAAACCGTCCATTTCATGACCGATTTGTGAACGAAATTCCGGTGTGAGGAATCTTTTCACATGTGATAAATCATCGAATTGTTTCGGTCTCACAGAAAATGTGTCTCGACTTTTATCAAATCGACCTCGTTGTGCTGCTTCATTTCGTACATCAACAATCGAACGTCGAATTATATCAAGACGTTCTCGAAATGGTTTTTGACCCACATTTATACCTTCGAAAGCAACAATATCATAGATGAAATATCTCGGTATTTTCTGTCCATTGGCATTATCCATCACAAATTCGCCATCGACAAGTGTGTTTTTGAGATGTCTTGTATAATCTCGATCGAGAGGAAACGGAAGAGAATCAATTTTGAATACAGTATTATCACGATCGAACATGTAGATCTTGTTTTCATCTTCGATTAGCATCATATATCTTGTACCATCGGCTTTCCAACTAACCATATACGGTGACTGAACAATCATTTGATAATTATTTTTATCCATTGAGACAGGCTGCGATCCAGGGAAACCATTTAGATTCCAGTCGCACATTTCTTGAATCGTAAATTGAGCAGCTGTCCTAATTGATGGACACATGACTTTGTTCACTCCTGAGAGACCATTGACCGCAAATTGTTTATCCGGATTTTGTCCTTCATTACCATAGAGTTTTAATAAAGCATCAAGATAATCTTGTTTATAGATTCCTGTCGGTCGAGCGGCAGCAAATAAATCAATCGCCTCTTGAATATTCATTTCGAGTTTTTGACATAGATATGAACAGATGAGAAATCCTGTTCGATTGAAACCATGTGTACAATGAACGCCAATGATTTCATTCGGATGTTGTTCGAAGAAATCTGTACAAGTCCGAATAAATTCTGTAATTTGTTGACGATTCGGTGTTGCATCATGGCCTTGACATCGAAGTTTTTTATATTGAATATTCTTTTGAATGAATTCAGTATCGCTTGAATAATATCGATCTGTATTCGTTAAATCGATGACAAGTCCAAGCTGCTTAGATTCACCACCCTTCAACGAATTCACCAACATACTACATGTCCATTTCTGAGCAGCATTGATTCTCTCTCTGAATCGATCGTCTAACGGTGTTTTAAATGCAATAAATTTCTCAGCAATGATCGTCGATTTTCTCGGGCAATCGAGCCATCGAGCTGGCAATGTCGTAGGATCGAATGATTGATTATTCGATGCGGAAGACATATCTATAAAAAAAACAGACAAATTTGATTAATTAGCGAATTTTTATATTCTTTGTTTAATGAAAGTGTTGCTCTGGCAGGTTGATATTGCTATCGGCCCGCGCATTTTCGTCATCGCAACATGTATATGATCGAAACCGATCGTTACCTCTTGGTAAGTTGTAATAAGCAACTTGTCTCGATGAAAGCGAAAACATTAAATCTCTGTTGTCTTTACGCATGGTCTCTCTTTCTCTTCTCTATGCAGCTGAGTGATGTGTCGGGACATAACAGATGTCGTTCGGTTAGCATCATTGAAGCAAGTTGCTTATTACAACTTACCAAGAGGTAACGATCGGCTTCGATCATATACATGTTGCAATGACGAAAATGAGCGGACTGATATCTTTATCGGACTGCCAGAGCAACTTTTTTTTTATTTAACTGTAAGAAAAAACCCATGAATATAATTTCGTATGTGTCATTTGAATATGAATTCGAACACCTCTTTCATAGTTAGCAAGGGGAGTTAAATCAGAAAATGTCGTATTATCTTCTCGAATAAATTCAACTAATTGTCGAATATAATTGCCATGTAATGTTTTAAAGTCTTTGAATGTAAAACCACGAATAGGATCTTTTGTGTTTCCGTCCTCGAATTGAACATTTAACGAGCCAGCTGTTGCTATTTGTGCATTCAATTTCAAGTGCAGTTCTTTATTTGGTATTGCTTGTGGTAAAGATAAAATCTCTGTTCGAAATGAACCAAAACCGACTGGATCAGTGGCAAGTGTTGATAAAGCAATATAACCTTCTCGACGTAGTTTGGCTTTAAATATTCCTGAATAAGCATGTGGCCAATATCGAGGAAGAAATGCGCCACCACCTGCGTGTGTTGTTTGAGATCCCCAATATAAATGATAGATCCAATGTGACGGATTGCTATCATCGTTGTTGAATGTTTTTACAAAATCTGGATCTAGTAAACCATTTGATGATGCAAATACAAATCCAGCATCTCGATCACTTCCTGTTCCATTGACTAATTTCGATATGGGATCAATTGTACCTATTCCACGAGAGATAAACGAATCTCGACTGACGAATTGATAGGGACCAAGTGCCGTACGACTGTAACTCAAACGAATATCCATAACACCATCATTGGCACCAGCACGTGGAATTGGAGCACCCGATTCCTTTAATGCCCAATGTAACATTCCCGATGGAAAAAGAAGATAGACATCATGATAATATAATGCAGCTGGATTATAACTATCAAAACATTGAATTGGATCGGGTGGTCCCAATGGAAATGCTTCAATGGGTTTTGTCCACGGGCCATAACTGCCATTTGATGAGACAGTGACCATAACATGACGAAAGTCTAGACCAGCTCCTGGACATTGCTGTGTACTATTTGCAATGCCTGCATCATGTCGACCATACAAAACATATTGACCACCGTTTTCATTTGAATAAAACATTGATGTTTGTGTATCAGATAAAGTAGCTACTGGATTAGCAGGTCCACTGCCAGCTGTCCACTTGAGTCCATCGGGTGATGTAGCAATATAAACATATCGTGAACTATTTTCATATGTCATTTTAAATATTTCTACACGAGGAATTCCTTGTTTCGTATCGATAAAGACTGAACCTAAAAATTCATTGATCGATGTTTGAAAGACAATATTTGTATTTTGTGGTGGTTCAGTTCCATTTGCTGTATATGGATAATAAGATAGTAAAGGTTTTGTCCAATTAATTCCATTCGTACTTGTTGCTACACATACAGATACCGAATAATTGAATAGAACTGCATAAGATGGTGCACATGCATAATAGATCATGTAAGTGGGTTGACCTGTTAATGATAAAGATGATGGAACTTGAATAAAACTTGTATAAAAATGAACTGCCGATTCCCATGGATATTCAGGATGAACGATTGGATTTGCTAGATCTTTTTGAACAAGTCCATTTTGAAATTCTAATGATGTTAACTCGTCAATATATTGATTGTCAACAAATAAATGAACACCACTTTCTAATCGAATCGATTCTCCTTCACTTATTAGAAATAAAATTAAAACAACAATTCGACTCGCTACCAACATCTTCTTTTCCTTTTGCTTTTATTATTTTTATTTTCTCATCTTTTATTTCGTTTGATAAGAGTGTACTTGCAAAGGTTATTTTGTTCTTATCTATTATCCAGTTAGTGTTGAGCCTGTTGTTATAACTTCAAAACTTAAAATAGTTACAACTTGTTGAGAGTATTATCATTTGTCCGTTCATTGTAATATTCGAATTCATCATCGTGAAACTCCGGTATTTTTTCAAATTTATTTCGAGTGTTTATTCAATAATTAAAAATATATCTCTTGTCGACATACGCGTCAAACAGACTGAGAAGAAAGCAATGCGATTGAAATAAACGATATGATTTGTGAATGTTTAAATTAATGTTGATGATGCTTATAATGTTCCCAGGGCGATCAATACGGTTGCCGTGACGGTACAAAACGGTAGGGTATACGTTCGAAATCAGTCGAATACACTCGTACTCGGTCATTTACGGCAAATCACGACTGTTCACAGCCATGCTAATTCGACCTGGGTTGGTTTTGATGATGTTTTTGATTATGATATTGATTTTGGTATTGTCGGATGTAGAGATTCGAAAATGTCGCTAAGCATTTAATTTTGTGATATTTGAGCAGATATAGAGAAGCCTGTCGGAATTTTTTTTATCAAAACCTTCGACTTTCTTTGTTCCCACGTCAATTGATCCGACGGGCCAAGTTTAACCTGGATTTATGTTGAAAGAGCTGCCGGAAACATATCGAATGGTATCAAAGCTTTGGGATTTATTGAGACGAATATGTTGCTATCGGAAGAAAAACGTTTGTAGTGATCTTTTTATTGTAGAGCAGTTTTCATTTTTGGTGGATTATCGAACAAGCAGTTCAAGATATTTGGTGATTTGATCAAAAATGCCATGAAAAGCCAGTACATGACCAATATGGGTGTAACACAAGAATATGAAATCAATGTTGTATAATAACTATCTGTATCGATTTTTCTAGGCAAAACAACCGCTCTTAAATACAAGAGTTTTATGAGAAAAACTGCGACATGGGATATCATGCGGTAATGAACTACCGGATCAGGTGAACATTTCATACTGTTTTCTGATGAAATGAATTTTTAGTGTTTTTTTTTATTTAAAAATAAAATGAAAAAAAGTCTATCATAATGATTGTCCATGTTACATATGTTTTCATTTTTGTTATACGAATAATGTTCTTCTGATGCAATGAAAATACAGACATCTATAGCATAGTAGTAATAGCACAATAATTGGAGAATATGATGAAAGAAAATGACTCATTGTCATTGCGGTATGAAATGAAATGATGAAAGAAATTTAGAGCAGAATTTTTTTTTAAATTTCATTTTGTAATGGCGACATCCAGTGATACGAAGAAGAAGTTAGATTTTAATATTATTCCATGGGAAACAGTTTTTAATTATTTAAAAGAAAATGTTCAAGTTCAACGAAGTGATCGTTGGCAAATTCTTCTTGCTGATCGTGTAGCAAATACTCAAAGAGAATTAGCTCGTCCAACTCCATTTGTCAACGAATATATGAAATGGATTCAATCACGAAATAAGAATATTAAAAGTGGAAGTAAAGCAGTTCCATCAGGAAATTTAGGTCCAAATATAACCGATGGTGAAATCATCGATGTTCGAATATCATGTCGAGGTCCTGACGATAAACTATACGATCGAGATGAACAATTACGACAACGTTTACCACGAGGATGTACATTACTTCAATGTCGAGTTAAAGGTGAAGCACAACCACGATTAGATTTTGCTTTGTTTGCATTGAGAAAATTCAGTGGTGGTCTTGGTGATGATGACGATCGAGAAGATGATAATCAAGCTTGGTTACGTTATTTTCTTCAACATCCTCGAACAGCTTCACAAATAATTTGTACAAGAAAAATCAATGGTGAAGCTTGTCATCTCTCATGTGTAGCTCTTCCACCTGACAATCGTTTAATTCTTATTGCTGGTTCGAAAAATGTTCATCTCTGTTTTCGTACTCATGATGATATAGCCATGTACGGCAATGATACAACGTACAATTATGCAAGTTCATTTTGTCATACAATTCTTTATGCATTAGAAGCAATGCCAGACAAAGGTGCAATGTTATTAAATTTCCTATCATTAACAAGATATACAGCAGTTTTTGAAATTTTAAATTATGAACATCAACATATTGTTAATCTATCGTATTTAAAAGAGAAACCACATCGTTCTGAATTGAAATTTATTACTTTTGCACAAGTACCAGAAGATTTCGATAAGAAAGTAACAAATCTATGTGCATTAACACCGGATTTTGCTATTGAAATCGCACGATGTTTGCATTTATCGACGACTGATTATGAAATCATTGAAAATCAAAGTCACGTTCTAAATGAATATCTAACTTCAATCAAATATCGACATGAATGCGAAGGTAGTGTTCTCTATTTTCTCAATCAAGCTGACGAAGTTATTGGTTTATTGAAAAAGAAAACGATTTGGTATGTTATTCTTCGAGCTATTCGTGAAAAGATTCGTCCAATGCTTTCGCAATGGGAGAAGAATCATAAATTAGACGTTGCTGATACAATCGAGCGAGTCTCTCGACGTTTAAATGCCATACAGAAATGGTTAGGTTTTTCAAATGCAATACTCGATCAATGGAAAACATTGGCAGGTCAATATGTAACGTGGATAGGTGAAAAAGCGAAGAAAAGAACAGTTGCACGAGATGATATTTCCAATGAATATCCGATTCTATGGTCGAAATTTTTAGAAGAAACCAATAATCAAGATGATTTTATGAAAAATATGATTGAGAAAAATGCCGAAGAAGATGTTTGGCAGCAGTTGAATGAAATGAAAATCGCAGACTCGACGATAAAAGACGAAGACAAAGACGAAGATGTTGAAACATAAAATCTTTTATTTTTTTTTATTTTCAATAAACTCATTTTTTCTTTCTTTCCTTCTGTTGCTATTGGTTGCATCGACAGTCTACACACTATGAGAAGGAACAAGTCAGAAACAAATGGCCGACGAATACAATCACTCATACCCGGAAGTTATTTGACAGAACAACAAAGTCGCAAAGAGAAAAACAAATTGTATCATCGTAATTTTCTTCTCTAGATTTCATTTGTATCCACTTGAATTCAATCATCATGTCATTGACAATCAGTGATTTCTATCAAGGCAAACATATTCTCATTTTTGGTTCGACAACGTTTACAGGCAAAGTTTTACTCGAGAAATTACTTCGTTCATGTTCGAATGTTGAGAGAATCTATTGTCCAATTCAATCGCATGAAACCAATTCACCAGTGGATACATTCAATGAAATCTATGCAAGCAAATTATTTGATCGTGTACGATCGATAAATCCGAAATTTCAAGATAAAATTCTTCCATTCGATCAAAAACTTCTGTGTTCATCCGATGAAACAACTGTTGATCGCGATAAAATCGATCTGTGCTACTACATCGCACACAATTCCGTTGATTTTCAAGAGCAAAATCTCAAAGATCTGATTACAATCAATGTTATTGATTTAAAAACCAATCTTCAATTTCTCAAAACATGTTCACAATTGAAATCTCTGGTTTATCTCTCCTCAATCTACGCCAATATCGATTGTCCGTTCATTGACGAATGCATCTATCCATGCGGTATTCAGCCCGAGAAACTGATCGATGCATTCGATTGGATGGATCAAGAAATGCTTGCATTGGCAACACCGAAACTAATCGGACCGAAACCGAATGCGTTTACATTTACGCATTGGCTCGCCGAAACCGTTCTGGCAAATGAACGAACGTTTCTGCCGCCGATATCGATCGTTCGAGTTTCGATTATAGGAGCTGCTTGGAAAGAACCCTATCCCGGTTGGATCGAGAAATCGAACGGGCCCAGCGAACTGTTCGTTGCTGCTGGCCGAGGTTATCTCCGTTCGATGAAAAGCGACTCACAGGACATACTCGATATCGTACCTGTTGATATCGCGGTTAATCTCTTAATTGCTTCTCTTTGGAGTAAATCACTCGACGAACAACAACAACAACAACAGACATCGAAGGACATTAAAATTTATCATTGTACATCGAGTGGTTTGAATCCATTTCATTGGCAAGAAATGAGCAATTATCTAACCGAATATTCGAAACGTATTCCCTATGAACACGCATTTCGGCGGCCAAATCTCTCGATTACAAGCCATAGTTTAGTTCATGATTCGTATGTGTTCTTCTCTCATTTAATTCCGGCTTATCTCGCTGATTTCGGTCTGCGTTTAATCGGTCGACAAGCACATGTCGTTAATATCTACAAAAATCTCCATCGAATTCTCCTTAGTCTTGAATCGTTCATTCATCGAGATGAAATTCAATGTTCCTACGATAGTTTAAATGCATTAAAACAATTAGTTAACGAAACAAACAATGCGTCTGAATTCTATTTCGATATTCGTGCTTTACATTGGCCAACCTACATTGAATCGTATTTAATCGGAACGAAACGTTATGTTTTAAATGAGAATATGAATTGTTTGAATAGTGCACAAAAACATTTAACCAATCTTCGAAATATTCGTTGGACATTCAATACGATTCTTCTCGTTCTACTCTGGCGAATTTTCATTTCGAAACGGCCAACAGCAAGAAATCTTTGGTATTTTATAATCAACTTTTTTGTCGCGAAATTCGTTCGATTTTTTAAAATCTTCAACGCTGGAAATAATTAATCAACAAATCGAAATCTCATTCAGACCGGTTGATGTTGTTTTGTTCTCTCTCCTTTTTTTTGTCTGTGGCTTCAATACTAATACTAATACTAATACTAATACTAATAATAATAATAAAAGAAAGAAATATTTTACTTGATTTTTGTTTTGAAGACATTTTTCAATTCAATCTAATCGAGATGCTTTACTAATTTTCGTTGAATACAAAAGAAGAAAGTTATTGTTCTATTTGTTGACAATTATTCGGATACGATCCGATCGTCTATTGAGATTTCAAAGAACAAAGTAACAATACTTCTACCGATTGTAATCGAAACAAAAGGACAAATTGGCGATCCACCAACGCAGAAGAAAATCATTTGACTGACAGCTTTTTTCTCAAGAGTCTCCAACAGCTTTGATCTCACTATTTGTTCACGGAGCAAAAACGAGAGAGAGATAGAGAGAAATAGAGAAGAAGAAAAAGATTTATAAGATCCATTTCTTAGTTCTTCTCAACAAACGAACATTAGTTTCATTCTTGAATAGCATCATGTCGAGTTGGTTTATCCGTCTTCTCGTTTTTATCGTCAGTTGTTTGGTCATTGCTTATGCTTATCCATCATCAACGGGCAAACATAAATGGGTAACTTCGATTGATTTTTCTTTTCTTGTTTTGTTTCATTTTCAACGATAATATTTAGTTACAAAACCGTGTACCTCAACAACCTCATGCTGTGTACGAAATTTCCTCGGATGATATTGACAATGGTAAGATACTCATTTGTTTCTTTGGTCGTTGTAGAGAATTCAATTTTTAGATCTCACTGAAAATGATGAACTTCCAAATTGGTTATATCGTTCGCGTAAATTCTGTTGTGCACCGCCATTGTAATTTTCTTTTCTTTTATTAAAAAATCAAATATATAAATCAAGAATTATACATTGAGAAGAAAAGAAATTATATTCCTCTTGAATCACATAAACATTGTTGAATTCTCTTGGATTATTCGCGTTGAAGCTGTGATATCTTCGAATTGACCGTCGACTCTTTCGTTTGTCGATGGATCAATCAGATCATCATCGTCGATCTCTGAATCAGCATAGATTACTTGTGGAATAAGTTGTTTCGAACTCAAAGCTCGATGAAGAAATGAGAAATAAACGAATGGAACAAAACATGTCGATAAGATCCATGTAGTTCCATCGAGTAGACTAGAGAAGACAAAATGAACATTTGTTTTTTTCTCTCTCTCGGAGATTGAGCGTAGTTTATTACCAAAGACTATGAATTGTTGTGTCAGTTAGATTGAGACATGTGCCAATGATTGTAATGAGATTAATCAAAGTCAAAATCAAGCAATAGAAATAGAATGAATGTCGAACTAGCGAGAGGAATATGAGAGAATTCAATCTGTTGGATTGGTAATTACTTGGTAATATTTGCTCGTATCGTCGTTGATATAAACAGGGAACAAAGAAATTGATTATATACATCTAATTGAATGAAAATAAATGAGTAAATGAGTTGTGTTTGATCTTCTTACGGTGAGAAAGAGCGAACTTGATATGAGAAGAAATTTCATTCCACCGGATGAATAAAGTTTGTAATTACTCGATTGAAATTGAACAGGTCGATCGTCATTACGAAATTCAAAGAATGCCTAGATAAATAAATAAATAAACACTCTCAACTATGCGAATATTTATTTCTACTTGAAGTCCAATGTAAATCGAAGAAAGTACGAATGAGAAAACGATGATTTTTATTGCTTGTACTTTCTTATTACCAAAACAAAATCCGAATAATAAAACATTTAATTCCGTCCAAAACAACATAAAACGGCAAACTAACCAAAGACTCTACACACAGAGAGAAGACAATTTCATTCGTATACTTCTTCATTTCTTTGTTGTATTTACTTTAGCAATTAGTTCTTGTTTATGATCGCCTTGTTCAGCGTAGATCATGACGAATGTACATCGTATGATATTGGTGATTGTTATTCCGATAATGAGAGAATAGATTGTGAGTGTTAATGGCTTATTAAATGTTAATTTATTTCGTTTTTGAAAACATTTCAAAATTAGAAAGCAAAACATGAGAACATTTGGAATGAGAATCAATAGATCAAAGTATCGAATTCTGAAAAGAGATTTATTTGAAATGAGTGAGTGAGTGAGTGATGTTTGCTGAGACGTACTTTGTCGAATGAATTCTTTCGGTTCGAAGTCGAACACAAACAGGTAAATTTACTGAATTAATGAGCATCTGAAAAAGAATTCGAAAGCTTTTATTATTTGATTAATTTCGCGAATTAGAAGACAATACGAAAAAAAAACTGATGAAAAGAATAAAAATAAGACAAAGTTCAATTGCGAAGTAATTTTCTAATCCATTCTTCATAATGAATTAAACCATTTTTATCTTCCGAACCCGATAATAACTGTTCGACTTCTTCATCTGTTAAACGTTCGCAAAGATTCGTTAATAAATGACGAAGTTCAGCCGACAGAATATTTCCATTTTGTTCCTTATCGAACACTCGTAGACCTTCAATTAAATGATTTTCATCGAGATTCGCTGTTTTCTTTGCTAATGATTCGTATAACGGAAGAAATTCTTCGAATGAAATACGATCAGCCGACAGATTCTCGATCGTTTTCTTGACTTGACCTTCAGTTGGATTTAATCCAATGGCTCGAACGACTTCGCCAAACACTTGCTTGGGAATTTTATCATCGCCACGATCATCGAACAAACTGAATGCTTCACGAATATCGACGGTTTCTTCTCGAACACTCGGCATATTCTTTCTACGAAGGATTGAATGAAATCGAGTTCGCGCATATATTCATACTCACATTGAGTAGGCGTTGACTTTCTCTCGTGTTATGCTATGCGAATGATGTTTCGATGTAGGAGGTAAAGAACGTTAAATGATACACGATGATAAAATAAAAAACGAATGTGTGAATCAACGGTCGCCATCGACATTCACTCATTCGCTTACATAACATTCGCATACTTTTTTTTTCTCTAAAATCAATAAATAATCATTAGAGATAAGAATAGTTAGATTTTTTTATTTATTCTTGTTCTTTTGTTTGACTAACATTTTTTTTAAATGTTTTTTATCCGAACACACACACACACACACACGCACACAAACAGACAGAATATGAGCAATCAAAAACTTTCTTTCTTTTGAATATATATATATATACAAACATATTGACCAATTTTATGGATTATTGACAGCACATTGCGCTAATAAATGATTTCGACACATGTCGCACACACGAACCGGTTTATTGGAACTTGGTAAAGGTAGTTTGGTACCTGCACATGTTTCACAAAAGATTTGTCCACAACTAAAATAAACGATAATGATGATTTGAAAATGAAAGTGAATTCGTCGTACTTTCGACAATGATGTTTTCGTCTCAATGAACTGAATTCTTTTTTACATTGACAACAGTCTTTGACGTCTTCGTCTTTCATCCAAGTCGACGATCGAAGACCGTCTTTCTCTCGAAATTCGTCTTCACGTTTTATCGAAATTTCTAATTTCAATGCCAATTCTCTCAATGTTTCATCTTGTTCTTGAACTTTCCTTTGCAAATCATTTTGTTGCTTGGTCATTTCTTTTTTATATGAATCGTATTCTTGTTTGACCAAATGATGATCGTGAAGTTCGAATTGAAGTGATGAAACTTTCTCTTTTTCGGTTTTTAATGCTTGTTGAAGACGTTGATGAAAATCTTTTTCAACACGTAAATCAGTTTCAATCGATGTTCTGAAAAGAAAAACAATGAAATTAATTCAATTTCATCGAATCAAGTTACTTTTCAGCATCGACTTTCGCAAGATCACGACTTAGTGATTCATTTGTATCGTTCAAAGCGTGTTTTTCATTGTTAATCTCTTCGATACTAAAACCAAAACTCGATATTTGAATATAAACTCATTTCGAATAAATACTTCGTTTCTAATTGACTGATTGTTTCTCTTAGCATTTGATTTTCTTTTCCTAATGAGAGAATTTGCTGTTCACGTTCTTCATTTTTCTCGATTTCATGTTGTAATTTTTCCGATACACGAATATTTTCATCTTTAATTCCATCGATTTGTTCTTTCATACTTGTATACAATGTACTTTTCGTTTCCATTTCTTTCTCCATGAATTTAGCTGCTTCAATGAAATCATTTTTCTGTGCCAATTGTAATTGATATTCAGTTTCAACATCCTACTCAATCATCAAAATTAGAAAAATAAAGAATGTTGTTTTTTTTTCGTACTTGTTTCGATAAACATTCGTCATTGTATTTCTTCTGTAGCTCACTGTAGAGAAGATCGAGTCCAACTCGAGATTTTTGATAGGTCTCTCGTTCAACATCCATATCAGCATTCAAACTCTGAATGAAAATGAAAAGAAAAAAAACTAAATCAATCGATAGAAATCGTAAATTTACATTGATTTTTGCTTGATAAGAATATTCCATTGCATCTTTATCATTTCTGACTCGTGCAAGATCTTCTTCTAACTGCCCGATACGTATTTTTTGTACGATAACATCGTCCATCAACGATTTATTCGTATCTTCCAATGATTGTAAACGTGTTTGAAGAATTGTGACTGTTTTTTGTAAATTTCTATGAAGTTCCTCGATATAATTCTTCTGATCGATGATATTCGAAATTCTTTGATCATCAAAATTGACTGTTTCAGTTGTGCTATTCGTTGTCGATAGAATAGCATTATCAGATGTTTGTAGATTTGCTCGTAATGACGGTGATGATGATAACGATGAATAATCATCTAATTCATCGACATCATCTTCAATTGCACCTGGCGGATGAATATTTTTCATGGCTGACTGTGATGGAATACGACGTTCGCGTAAATATAGATGATAATAGATACTCGTTTCCACAGGAACATCGAGTACGGCTTCTTTTAAACAGAAATTTAAATCTAACACATTTAAACCGACTAATAGACCGGTAATTATCGAAATTTCATCGGATAATAGGAGAGCATCAGGTTCGTAGAGTTCTTTGAGTTGTTGTTTTTGTTCGACAAGTATTTTAAAATAATCGGCTAAACGTTTCTGCATAAGAGCAAGACGTAACCATGCACGAACACGTCCTAATGACGTTCGAATATTCGTCATTTCTTTCGATGAAAGTGAAATATCGTTCGCATCTGCTTGCGAAGATTTCCGTGAAATTAATTCAATTAATGGCCAAAGATCTTTTCGATTTGTTGACGTTGTCAATGGAAAAGTCTTCTTGCCTGTGTAACCATGGTAGAGAATATGTTCGAAGACGATGAAGAAATGTTTCAATGGAAAATATTCTTTTTCAAGTAGACGTTCATGACGAAAACTTGAGTTTAATAAATCTTTAATAACTAATTTGAAAATAGCTAATAGATTTTGTTTTTTTACGATTAAATTTTCATTTGTTTGCTCGTTGGCTTGAAAGAAATTCGTCAATGAACGTCCATCAGTTGTTAATGTAAATGGCATGATAAGTTTATTCATCAAAACTCTAAGAAGTTAACGAGTGAAAAACAACACAAAAGTCAATCACACGTGTGGGTTTAGATTTATTGGTTCTTCGACGCCATTTTCTACTTTTTTTTATGTAACAGAATGATAAAAAAAAAACATACATCGATTGAATGAACCTGATGTACAGAGACATCTGGCGGAAATATTTATTACACAATCCAATTACAAAAATAATAGAAAAGAAGAAGAAGAATTCTCATCGACTAGAAACCAAAACGAATTATTTTTGCTTGAATAAAATTAAAAATGCGATCACACTTTCAAACAACTCTCTTTAAACCGTTCCGGAAGAAGAAAAATCAATAGAAGTTGAACGAATGTCATCGATTGTTCACATGGATCCATGATGCCACGTTGAACCCATTTAGGAATAGTTAAACGCGCATGACGAAAGCCGAGCTTTTGCAAAACATAATCAGCACCAAAGGGTTCGACTTCGTTGCCGTAGGCCGTGAGAAGTCTTATTGTTGGCTGTAATTTCCATTTATTATCTGGACAAATGAATTTTCGTGTATCATCACCTTTGAGTTCTTCATTCGTTGTTGTTGTACTATCATTGGAAAACCGTGAACGAACTTTATCAGTGATAGCTTTCTCTTTTTCTTTGATATAACAAGAAATAAGATCGTGAAGAAAATAGAAATGTTCAGCATTGAATGAGAACATAATGTGTTCGTAGAATTCCGTTTCGAAACTGCAATGAACTTGTCCTGAAATCAAAAAACACAATTTTGAGAGTTAACTTTGTAATTCGACTAATTCTACCGTTTAACTGTCGCGTTTGAAAACGTAATTCCAGCCCGGGAAGAATAAATATCGGTTCGGCATTTTGTTCGTATTGTTTCGGTCGAATACGTCGTGTAACCGTGCTCGGTTCATCATCATCAAAATTCGGAAAATCTCGTAATCCAACAGCCGATATCGATGAACTGGCATAATCAAACCATTCATTCGTCGTCAGAGACGATGGTGCATCATTGGAATTTCGTGTTACTTTCGAAATCGAAGCCATATTCGTACGAGATTGAAGACTGGCTTGTGTCGTTTGACTTTGATGGCCTAAGTAGAAGAAGAGTTTCTGATTGATATCGCCTTCTTCGTCTCGATCAGTGACAAAATTGATTTGTGGCTCGTTGAGAGAGAACAATGCCCATTGACGAGACTTGAAATTGAGCCCATGAAAAACAACAACTGTTAGATTGTGACCTTGCAACATGATTTCACCGCCGTTCATACCGATATGTCGTTTGATAATGTTAATATCGTATTTTGGTTGTTGAACATTGGTTTTCTCGGGACTTGTTCGTTTCGTTCCCGTACGAAAATCGTATTGAACCGATGCGAGAAGATGTTTCGAACTTGTTAAATGTGCAGTGAAAAATTCGATTAATTTCATGACCATTTTCATAATATCAGGCGTTGTCGAACGCGTTATCATGAGATGTAATTGTGACCACTCGAGATTGACAAGTACGAGCGTCATCGCACGAATCGAATCGTTCGTTCGTGTCGAATGACGATCGTCTTTCAATCGGAGCAGTATGTCCGATATTCGGCCCATTAACGTCGGCGAACCCATATAATCCAAACGAACTTCAATACCACTGGCAAGAACATCGAATATATGCGAGGCATCGATCAAATCCGACCGATCCCGAAGTTCTTGATGAATCGAGCCTGTTGTTCGTAGATTTTTCAGTTTAATTAAACCTCCAATAATGCCTTGTTCGGCTTGAAGAACAGATTTTCGTAATCCTAATAGAAAATACAAGATTTTCTTTCCTTCACTGGTTAATTTCAATCGGCCAGTTGCATTGACATCCTTGGTATTCCATTCGACAATGCCCATGACGTTTGACATTCGCATTGAAATATGTAATTCGCTCAATTGAACAGCGACGAGGACACGTGCTTGTTTACGGATTTGTTTCGTTGTTGTTGACGAAACAGTTGGATGTGGCCGTGCGATGGTATTCGATGAAGAAATTCGCGTTGGAAGAGTCTCGTCGCCGAGAAACAATCGACGAGCTAACGTTCGATTGTACCAAATCTTCGGAAAAGTTAAGATCTCGGAAAAGCGTCGAATATCGAATTCAAATTGTGCTTTCGAAATTTGTGCGAGTGTGGAAAGTTGAATATTGTTTAAATATTCGCCATTGTCAGTGATGAGTATGTATCGTGTTCGAGAGATGTTCACGGACACCGATTGAACGCTAACAGCCAGAGCATTTCGTGTTTGTAATTGACCTGCACGAAAATCTTCGTAGAGATGAACTTTTGACTCGCCGGAAAATGGATGATAAACATTGAGTTTGAAATCTTTCATGTAGAGAGAAAAACTTAGACCGACGAATGAATTCTCAACGATTTGTTCCGATGGAATTTCAGTCATGGGAGAACGTTTTGAAGATAGGACGACATCAACAGCTGGCAAACGGAGTTCACACTCCATCGGATGAGTTGGTAGACATGTGAATAGAAGAACACAAGGTTGAATCGAAAGACTGACAACAACATCGATGGGAAATGAAGCCGAAGAACTTCCATCTTCGGGTAGAAACCTGAAATCGAAATTCTTTTAAGCAAAACAAATAAAAGAGAACCTTTTTTTAATTACATTGAATTGAGATGATCATCATCGACATTCGGGTCTTTAATTGGTTCGACTTTGATGCTTGTTCGTCTCGGCTGTTCACTAGGTAGTTTCACATATTCGAGAGTTTGTTCGAGAAAATCCAATAGAATCGGATGAATAATAAGTTGTGTCGATGGTGAACGAACTCTCGCTTGACAATAGACACTTCCTTTCTTATTCAATGAACTCGTCGTTGTACTATCATGTTTCGAATGATAATGTGCGTAAACATCGACGCCAGGCAGTGAAAATTGAGAAATATGATATTCGATTTTATTGATGATATCAATGACACCAGCCATCGTTTGTGTTTGTTGTTTAGATAGATTTGTTGCTGATGGCGGATGTGCAATTAAATCACGACGTGTATACAGATTGCACGAGCCAGTCGCTATTTGAATGTTAAGATTCAATTCGAGATCAACAGCTGGTGTCGAGGTGATTTCCGTGGGATTCATTGATGTATTCGATTGACGTTCTTCGGCTTCATTAGAACCAACACTAAGACAGCAAAAGAAAAATGTTACGATCGAAAACTTATTTAAAAAATCAAGTTAAGAAGCAAATAAGAAATCCCAAAACAAAAAAAAATACAAGAGCGGATTAGTTATCAAAACGAATACCTATAATATATAGTCTCAAATGGATTCCTAATTTGACGAACAAGAATTTATAAAAAAAAAACATTCGAAATCGATCTCTTACCGGCGATTGGTTAATGACAATAGATCGTCAGTATCTTCTTCTCGAATAGGTGATGGTGGGAATGGTGTTTGTGGTGTTGTGATTGCCGATCTAAACGATTTTACATTTTCAAACTCTTACAATAGAATACTATTGTTTTTTTGGCGAATACCTTCTCTGATCTCCCGCAAAAGAATTATTTTTCATATAAGATCTACGTAGAAAAGCAAAGCACAATGACAACAATTGAAATCACTGGATAACCTACCGAGTATTTCGAATGACAACTGGTTGATCTTGAGAATTCGATCGTTGATGATGTGGAACGCTTAGCGAAGGCAAAATCGGTCGATTCAAATTAGCCTAAATACACGGAAAAACAAACATAATTATTTAAAATGTGAGAAAATATTTCGAAAGAGGAAAATAACGGTCAACATGCAAAACGAATAAAAATAACAACATTCATTTTTCGTCAAACAATAAAAACAAAAGACAGAGGCGAACCGTTTCAAGATCGTTTGTATGTTGAAACTGAATTGGCTAGAAAAAGTCCGTAGGTTTATCATCAACTCATTGTGAAGTATTAGTACAAAAAAACTCAATCGAACTCATCTTTGAAGTGAAATTATTACCTTGTTCGATTGTTTTTTCATTTTCTGTTGAATTTCTGTTTTCACCGTGTGAAGTAACTCTTTTTCCAGCCAATTATAACGAACTTCTTCCGGTTTAAGAACATCTGCCGATGCATTCGATCGTCTAACACAAATCACATTATTTTTAATCAAAAAAATAAATAAATTTTACTTTAATGCCGCTATTTTTTGTCCTAAGATTGAATATTCATATTCCAAACGTTTTCTTCTCTCATCATCTTCGCTCGGATCATTCGATTCATTTAAATTATTCGCATCTGAACTCATCTGTTGACTAAAATTCGAATTATTCAGCGAATCATTGTCCGTATTCAATTGATCATGAGCGGCAATCAAATGTGTCGATGTAATCGTACGAATTAATTGCGAAAAACGTTTGCCAATAATCGAATCGATATGAATGTCGATACCTTTCATATCCCATTGAACATTGAGAAACCATTTAGGACTTGTTGAATTCGGTAGATGTTTGGCTCGAGAATGCATGAGATATTGACCACTGGGAACGCAACACGCATTGAGAATGACATTCGATGATGATGTCGATGAACGAGTTGGTTTCCAACTTGGATTTATGTGTTGAAAACCTTCAGCAAAACGAAAGCAGAAACCTTCGAACGAACCGGAACTAATGATTGCTCCGCATGAACACGCTGAAATTGTTGTTTGATCGAGTGTAAAAACAAGAAAATCATTGCATTCATCAGCGAGTGGCAGCGATTGTCGAGCAGTAATCGGCTGCATGGATACGTTTTCCGAGAGTTTTGTTGGATGATCGACTTGTTGCAGTGGTACTGCGATTCCTAAATCGATAATATGCAATTGAAACATAAGATTCAATTGATTTTTTGCTGCTGGCGATGGTTGAACATTGACTAACGAACGAATGCGTTTGCCATCGGCTTTCGGTGTTGTAAATGCACCTCGTTGTTCATTCCAATGTTCGTATGTATTCTTATAATTCAACCAGAATAGAATACCTTTATCGATTGCACCTGGTTGCCAATAGAAACTTGGCTGAATTAATTGAATAAAATATGCTTCTTTATCAGGTTCATCAAACTAAAAAAATATATTCGAAAAAAAAGACGTTTCGCGTCTAACTTTTACCTGAAACGAATTCTTAACTAATAATCTTGTTTTGAAATAGGCATCGTCTTGAAAACCACCTGTATGCAATAATTGACCTAGGCTTAATTTAATAAATAGCAAAGCATTGATGGATGGTTTATGTAAGAGTAAACTGTTTTCTTCGTCGAGATTAGTTAGTTTAATTCGAATGGGCACTTTTTTCTCTCCATTTTCGAATTTAACGACCGTGTTCGATGGTGTTTGACCGATGACTTCGAAACCTCGCATGAAAACGCCGATTTTATAGGAGAAAAGTGTCGATGGCGGTTTGTCTTCGTCGTCATCATTGAAATGTTCAATTTTTAATGCTGATTTTGCTGGTTGAAATTCGAATTGATCGACACCCGATACTTTAGCAAGAATTTCATTGATTTCATCGATAATAACTTGAGAAACAAATACTAATTGCGCAAGAAAATCAGCTGTTATTGTTAATTTTAATATTTCAATATTGCTACGAAGATTTAAATGACCTCGTGTTTGATTGTATTCATCTTGTTCGGTCGTATAATTTCCATAGCAACGTATTTCAGGAAAATCAATACGAACATGATTATCCGAACTAACCGTTGGCAAATCTACGGAATTTTTATTCGTGAGAAAATGAAGAGCATGTTCATGAACGACGGCTGTAAAACGTGATTTTGCACTACCGAGATGAGCAACACCTTCGACAATCCCGATCTTGTATTGTGCTTTGAGAGTCGATAGAAGTGTGGTGGAGAATGTCATTCCTTGACATTGAGCGGTGAGATGAACTTGAAAGAGTGGTCCTTTCACAGCTGAAGATATACTTTGTTGAGTTTCGAGAATTTCTGAAGTTGGATTCGATGTCAACGTTGGTTTACGTCGGATGTGTGACGAACGTTTTTTCTCGGGAATTTGTTCGGATGTTGTTAGTGGAATGACTTCTTCGATTGTATCATTTAAACTCGTATCCATTGGATCGAATTCTTCTTGAACAGATGCTGCTGCTGCTGCTGGTGTTGACGTTGCTATAATTGATTCCTGTGGTTCATCGGGAAGAAATTCTTGAACATAGGATGTAATCAATCGACCAGCACGATTCACAAGTGCATGTACTTCTTGTGGTCGTAGAGGAACATCCATTGCAATCGTACCGATGTTCGTTACTGCACTTAAAGTTAAATTGACACCTCGAGTTTGAAGTGATGTCAATGCTCGTGATTTGCCAATGATGATATCGAGAACGGATACATCTTGACTTGTTGCTGATGAATAGTCATGTGATTTCGTTTGAGTACTATTAATTAATGTATCGGAATTTGTTGAATGAGTTTCTTTGAGAGACAATGTAGTCGATTCAATTTGAAGAATCAATGATCCATCATATTTTTTCGAAGTCTGTTGACTTGTATTTGCTTTCATAGCACGTAGTTTTTGTGCGAGAGACATACTTCCTTGAACTTTTCTCATATATCCTTCGACTTTCAAGCCTCCCAACGAAGCAGCATAGTAAATTTCATCGATAATTAACCATCCGAAGGCTGACAACAGCAATGTATCAGTTGTTGCTTGTTGAACCGGTGAAATCGTATCATTTGGTTGTGGAGTTTTAACTTCGGGTGTTAATTGAATATTGACAATAAGTTCACGTAGTTTCTTCCAACATGGCCGTTCGATATCATCGAATTCATCGGCTCGATGAGCTTGCAAAATATTTGATTGAAGTGTTTTTAAGACTAAGTTTTCAATTCCTGATTCAGGTCGATCACGCAGTGTACTCGTCCGTGAACGGAATTCTGGCGAATCAAGAGTTTGCGCACTAAAATTTCCATCGGTTTGAATCACTTCATTGATGCCCGTATATTCAACAGCATTACCGAATACGGTATAGAATTGATAAACGAGACGAAGCAATGAAAGATTGACTTCTTGTCGGATACGTTGGATACGTACGCCACCTTGAACATTTGCTGAATGCAATTGATCGTGTTCAAGTGATTGACGAAAAACACTTTGCAGATTTAAATTTGTAACATTGAGAACTGATAATTCAAGAGAAGGATTTATTGATAGAGGTAAAGAATTATTATTATTGATCAGTTCATTCGGAAGAATTTTCACATCGAATTTTTTAATATGTGCCGATGCTAAGACAGTTTGACCGAGTTTTTTGAACAATGGTTCGATTGATGATGTAACAGATAATTCAACTCCGGCATATTCAAGTAGAACTCGAAATAATTGTTCAACTGAACCAGTTAGTTCCGAACCGGGATCAATGATATATCCTGTTTCCTGAGTTGTATGTCGTTTTGGATTGAATGTGACTTCAAAATCTGATTCATCTGAGCCAATATTATTAATTCGTCTGTAACCAACGGTATTGTTTACATTAGCTGTTGGTTCAAGATGTCTCAATGCTTTGTCTACGATGAAACGAATAGGAAAAACAATGAATTCAATGGTTAAAATTTTGTTTTCTCTTCGTCAAATCAAACGAAAGTAAAAAGAAAACTGATCATGCAACTAGGTCTATTTTTATTCAATGTCGATCAATTCATTGTATCTAAGCGATCGTGCTGAAAATTTGATATGTCGGTATGTCAAGCATGACTTTGATCGATGAATATACATGACTTACCTTGTTCAAATGCAAGATTTTCATAACCTGCGGGTTGGACTATAAAGATGTTTAGATTAACTCATGCTTAGGCATGCACATGACAAGTGAGACAAAGAAAATGATTCCTTTTTTCTTCTGGTTTGAAATGGATTAAAGACACGAGCAAAAAAATCATATTTACCAAATATATTCGACGTACGTCGGCGTTCTGGGCCTGCTGACGATTCTTTACTCATATCAATGATTGTGTCTTTGGCCAGTCGTGTTCGTACTCTTGTTGCTGTTATGACTTGCTCTTGATCGTTCGGATTTGTTGGCAAAATACTATTGATTGGTGAATTTGTATTTGCTGAAGCAATCGGTTGAATAACTAATCTCGTTGGTTGTTGTTTGAGAAGTTTTGCCCAAAGTCGACATGAATGTCGAATGCCTTGTTTAAGTAATTGAATATCTGGTAGAAAATGTTCTTGAAGATTCAATTTTATTTGTGAATTTCTATTGAATGTCTTTCGCATTTCAGTTATCAATTGACAAACCGGATGTGCAAGAAGATATTTTGTTTTCGGTGTAAATAATTCATAAAATTTACTTTCAGATAAAGTTAAATTTGTTTTCATTTCAATAAGAAAATAAGTTAAAACGGCATCTAAATATTTCTCTCGTTTATTCATACATGTTTTCATCGGCTGTTGAATTCGATTGAGAACACAAAACCAACCGAGAACAGTCGGTGATAATGTCGACAGAAAATTCCAATCATAACGCGTATAGGAAAAGAGTTTCTTTTGCGGATGTGATAGTTGAGAAACACTGGTTGTACTCGAACGAGGTCGTTTCGAAACATTCGATGTCGATTGAGTTTGATGCGGTGGTTCGGGAAATGAAATCCAAACATGATCGATTGAACCATCGAAGACACTGCTCGATGGAGATGGAGCTGTTGGGCTGATTGCAACAGTGGTGGTGGTGGTGGTTGTTGTTGGTGGAGAAATAGTTGGCTAAAGAAAATCAAACAGTGCAGAATTTCAAATGAACTGTAGTATATCTCTTACATCAGTTGATTGTTTTCGTTTAGCTTTTTGTTTGCCTGTTGATTTCGTTGTTTGTGTTTCATCGATTTGTGCGAGATTCACTTTCGGTTGTTGTCGTTCTTTTTCTTGTTTGGCAGCGTTATTTATCAATCGAAAACAAAGTCGATGTAAACCGAATTCATTCATAACAAAACCGAAATTCTTTCGTTGTTCATCAATAGGCAGATGCGTTTGAATGTCATTTGCTATATGAAATTGCAATCGACAGCGTTGCGATTGTATCGCATGAATGTTAACATTTTCAAGCGAGGAAAATTCATTTTCAAATCGACGAAATTGTCCTGTAATCGATTGAATTTTAAAAACCATGGCAGTCGATTGATCACGTTTGGATAGAATCGTTTCCATTTGAATTTGTTTACATGATAGAGCGAATAATGACATGGTGACAATGTCAACCGGTGTTCGAAGTTCAGTTAATTGAACATTATCTTCGGCAAGACCGGCTTGTAAGAGACTTAGATTGATTTTCGGCAATTGAAATGAGAATTTCGTTGCTGAGAGATCAATCGTCGAACTCGATGGAAGATTTGTTGATGTTTGAATTTGAAAATGTAAACCATCGAGGATGGCTAATGGATGTTGAAGAAATGTTTGCCATTTATCGATGTATGTTGTTAGACATTCTAACATCAACGGCGTGAAAAGCATGTTTAATGAGCCGAGAAAACGAAGAGATATTTCTTTTTCAGTTGCATTGGCAGTCGATGATAGTGCAGGTATAATAGATAAACGTGGTCGATTGGGATTAGATGTTGTAAATTGATGGCGAGAATGTGTTGATGAGAGTGTTTCAGAAAGGAATGAACACGAAAAACCTTGTGAAACACATTGAAAGTCTAGTAGTGGTTGATGATTTAGTTGATCTTGTTGAATTGGTGGAGGAAATGACGATTTAATTGGCCATGATGTTGAACGGTAATGTGAAAGATAACGAATGTATGTAGTGCACAGAAGAGTCGATTTAGGAATGGGCATTTTCATTTGATTACGAAGACTAATCCAAGATGAACTAGGAAGGGATGTTTGAGGAATTGATGATGATGTTGCATTCTAGAGAATTTAAAAACTAGATTTTCAAAAGACGACAAGTACGTATTATTACTTTAATCGGAAGAGAATTAGTTAGATGTCCTGTGTGTTGTCGTTGAAGAATTTCTTCTAATGCCGATAGAGAATCTGTTGATGATGAATGCGACGATTTATTCGATAGACTTTCGTTTCCATCAGACAATCTCGTAAGATAATTCAAATGTGCTGGTATGGATTGTGTGATATCACCTGATTGAGCACTAGCCAACGATAGTTGACTAGGTGTTAGAAATTTGTCACTGATGACTGAAGATGACGCTTCTAAATTATCTTTATTCAACGGAATTGACGATGATGATCGTTTGTGTAGTTTTTGTTCAGTCAATGATTTTCGTTTGATATTTTTCATTGAACTCGACCGTGAAAACGCAAATGTCGTCGCATTTTCATCGGGAGTTTTCTGTTGAGTACAAAAATCAAATGGATAGAATATTTCTTCATCAGGTAGCTGTTCGTTAACATCATTGTTTATTTGTTCATATGCATCCCATTGATATTTTTGTTCGAAAATCGAATGTGAATAAATGACGTGAACATCAGGTTTAAATAACGAACGACCGAACGACGGTTGTTCACTTAAACGATAGGTACTTTTGAAAAATTGTTCGCCTGAAACGAGAGTATAGTAATTTGGCGAACCACCGAGACATGCACATGAAGACATGATTGAATTGATGGGTAGACCGACGATAGATGGTCGTTTCGATGTTGTTGACGTGTTCGATTGAGATTTTGATGAATAAAGAAAATGTAAACGTTGTGTATGTTGATCATGTCGACGAAGAAATTCGATTTGTTCAGTTAGATTTATCGGTATCGGTGGATGACAATCGAATTTTGCATTGAGACGTAGTTCAGGAATTTGTATTGAACCAGCTTCGAGCCATGATTGAGGATGCAAACGTAACAATTGTCGAATTTGTATAGCACCGATTTTCAATGTCAAACCTTCATTACATGAACTCGTATGTAAATTACACATACACAAACGAACAGGAGCGATCTACGAACGAATAAATTCAATTTCGTCTTTTTTGTTTTTTTCATGTCTTTTACTTGAGCACTAATCGCATTTCCGGTTTCAATTAAATTGAAATCAACTGAATCTAAACTAAATCTTAATACATCATATTTGAGTTTTTCGATCCATTTCGTTTTATCATTAACAGGCGATCGTACGAGTGCATAATCGTCTTCCATCATTTGAAGGTAGAAATTTTTAAGAAAACAAACAATTTTCTCTAACTGAAAAAGAAAAACATTGTTCAATTGAGAAAAATATCTCTCGAACTTGAATAGTTGTTAAACGTGCTGAGATTTTGCCGAGAACGATATCCATTTGCCATGCATATTCTAATGTTTCACGTTCCGGTGGTAAACCTTCATGTGATAACATCGCATGACCACGAATAACTAAGCCAGACAATTGCAAACTACCGGCGGATAAATGCTGATCCGCTTTATTTCTCTAAAAAAAACAAAATTGTGCTTTTTTTAAATATTAAATCAACTTACAGTAACCGAATCTTCAACATAAACATTAACCGGGAGAAAAAAGACTTGTAATCTCGTTTCATTTAAATCAGTTGTCATTTCAACACAAAGTCTTTCGCAAAAACCAATCGGCGATGGTTCACTGTCGGTATGCTATCAAATAGAAAGCCGAATTCTTATTATTTATCTGTTTACCGAGAAAGAAAAATAAAGCAAATTTACATGAAGAAGATGAAGTGTAATATTATGCAGAGCAACGCGAAGAGTAACCATCAAAGGTCGAAAATACCTCGGATCGATTGGTTTCGTTTCATCGATCATATCGATGAGTGGATCATCTTTGACAATGATTTTTTTCTCTCGAATTAGATCTGGCTCGCGAATATCATGATATGTCTGATCCCAGCCGAAGAGATTCTCTTTAATCCACCAGAGTTTCTTCAAAAATAACCCGTGAAGAAGTAAATTGACAGGTCCAACATCGATTTCAAGATTGAATACATCATATTCGAGTTTATTCGGATGAAATGTTTGTCGATTACCAAGTGATCGAACATATTGACCATAGAGAAGATCTAATCGAAAGAATTTCATTCTTTGTTTTGAAAAATAAATTTCTATTTACCATTTCGCTCATTATCGTACGGCGGACACGAATAGAGAAGAATCTCAACAAGAATATTAATATGTTTGGCTTCGGCGCATTCAAAACATCCGTCTCTTGAATAAAATAAAAATAGAAACTCATTGTGTTTTTTCGTTTTCAATTACCGTCTATCGAATTCATTCGACAAATCGAATTGAGATTGAATACCACGTGGCGTGTAGAATTTCTTATGTGCATCGAGTCCTTCGATGATATAAAACATTCGATTCTTTTCCGGAATAACTAATCTCGCCAGAACATCGGTAATCTACGCATTAGTCAACGAATAAAAATTAGAAATAGGAAAGTTTTTGTCAACGAACATTTATCGACAATTCCATTGTCGTCGATTGCGGACAGAATTCCAGAAATGGTAATGCATAATTTAAAACAAATGATTTCGCACATAATGATGTATAGGCTTAGCAAAAAACGAAAGCAAATGTCAATTTCTTTCACTCGAAATGTTTTGTTTCGTTTACTATTTTCAACTGCTTGTGGATTGACATTAGTCGAACAATCGATCCAATTTCCTTGATTACTCGGTATCAAAACTTCAACAAATTCACCTCGTAGATTGATATGATAAATAAATGGAGTGAAGGAATAAATATGCGGAGGAGTTTTCGATGCGAAATCATTGATTAATTCTGAAAGAAACAATCGAGTTCTTTTTTGTTTTCGTTGAAAAACAAACCTTGAAAAAAGTTTTTATGTTCGAATACAAAATAAACTTGTGCTTTTCGAGCGTTGATATTCACGAACCAGTCTTGTAATGCATTCCAAATGCGTGGATAGTGAATGTGCATTTTAATCTAAATATAAATTCAAAATAATTTATTCTTTGTATTTTGAATTGAAAACAAATTTACATGAAGAGATTCGGATTGAAGTAATGGTTTATAGGAAAGACTGGTTCGAGCACTGACTTGAGAAAGATTAATCGATAGATTTGTATCGAAGCCATCGGGATTCGTAGAGAATGGAAGTGTTGCATCGATAAAAGAATTTGTATTTGGACATTCGAGATGAAGTTGTTGAGTTTCCTAGAAAAAAAGTGAGTTTTTCTCTCTTCTTCTTCTTCGTCTTCATACTTCTTTTTTATCTTTAAAATAAAGGTCTAAGATAGTTGAACAATTTAGCAATAATTTAAATCGAACTGATTTAAATATTCTCGTATCACCAAGCAATGATTCAGGTGTAATCGGTGATTCTTCATAAATAGTCGGCAAAAAATATTGCCACAATAGTTCTCTATAAAAAATTGTTGTTGGTTTTTCAAGAATTCTTTTGCTTTCGTTCAGACAAACCTCTGCCGATCTACCATAGGTGCATAGGCAATTTTTGTTTCTTTGTTACACTTAATTCGTATTGCCCAAGCAACATCAGGATTTTCGTTTTCGATTCGTTTACCGGGAACATCTTGTTCGTAATCGAGTTCACCTTCGGCACATTCGAAAATTTGAAAGATTTCCTTGTCACTCGACTTTGTTGATGGAATAGCCGGTAGTCTATAAAAATTCTTTTATCAAAAAAAAACAAAACAGCGAGAACAATTAGTTATCTACTCTTCTCGATCACTGTCTTCAGGGAAGTTTTTCGTTGGGCAAAGTTGCACGCGAAGATTTCGATAGGTTAGACTGTAGATCAACGTCATCGGATCGATTGTAGGCGCGTATTTTGATGGTGTTTCAGTGGTGAAATGACTTGTCATAGAGGTGAAACGTATTGAAAGACTGTAAGGTAAACTTCTATGGCCAACGGATATTCGGCCCTGTAAAACAAAAAATCTTGTGTAGAAATTCAAAAGATGATTTTTTTTCTTTGAACGAACATGATCAACTTTGATTTCAACAGCTGGAATTAGACTTCGAAGTCGTTTGATAAATAGACCTTCTTCTGTAGTTTTGACAGCATTCACACTTTGAGTTTCTTCGACTTTCGAAGGAATTCTTTTTAAAAAATAAAATTCATTTTTCGAAGAAAATGATCTCTTCGTTTACCCAGCAATTGATCCTCGAGCTGTATCATCGACTTCAGTGACTGTATTCGAACGAATTGGACTGGAAAATTGAACGTCAAGATAATTCAATTGAATTTTCAAGCGTATCAATAATTTTTTCTTGGCTTTTGCCCAATAACGAAACACTAAATATCCATCTTTGACAAAGACTGTATAATTATTTGTTGTATAGTTCAAATTTTTAAACATAATCGAGCCCGATATAAACGAGATCGAAAATGCATCGAAATGAATTTGTGCTGTGTCTTTAAAATAAAATCTTCGCAACAAATAAGACAGAATTTTGCCTTGAACACGCGAATGATAGAGAATTAAATAGAGTATCCAAATAATCGTAAAAATATACAAAATAATGAGTAATGGCAAACGTTCATGATGAGTATCAATATAATCAAGAATCTCCTCGGAGATGAAACCGAGAGCTGATTGTGTATTAGAATTATTTAAATTCGATGGCAATGTAGAACCGATGGGCATGGCTTGTTGAGATACGGCCTGCATTGTTCGAATAGTTAAAAAAAATAATTTAGCCTTGCATGAATCGATGAAAAAATGAAAATTTTTGCAGCATTTAATGGTCGACTATATGCACCAATTAACAAACGAGCAACGACTCGAACTTAGCGAACTCTATTGAGTACAGGAAAAAAAACCACAAGTAGTAGACATCTGACTCGACTTGATTAAATTTTGATCGACATTACGAGGAAATGATCTTCTCATTTGGAAGATCATTTTACTAATGAGCATAAGTACATCATAAGGTTCAATTCGAATGTGTTTGTTAAGTTCTTATTTAGAAATATATATGTGTATATATTTTTTTTACATCGATAACAATTGAAATATATGAATCATTTTTTTGCATAAAATAAAATAAAATTAAATTAAAAAAAGAGAGAGCAAGAAAGAAAAAAAACGCGTCGTAATGTTAGTCTACTGTCGTGTTTTGGTTTTGGTCAGTACCATTCGTGTCTGTTCTCGTTTTGTACACAATCGCACGCACAGGTCAAGAGAAGAGAGAGAGAGAATAACGACACAAGTAAAAAAAAGAATAAACGAAAAAAAGAGAGAAGAGAGAGTGAGTGAGAGATACAGAACGACATGATAGTTATTAGTTTGTTTGCGTAAGGAAAACACTCGAGAGTTTCGTTAGTTGTTTTTCTTCCTCTTTCTTGCGGGGCCCGTTCGGTCTCTTGATTTGTTGACTAGATGCACCGATGTTCTACCATATCGAACGATCAATAGCCAGTATTGATCATGAGAAGAAAAGAAAAGCATCAATCCTGATGTAGTAAAACGAAACACATATTGAATGAAAGCAGAGATTGATTAGTTGATTGCTGTCAGGAGGATTTCGATGAGACTTCGGCTGTTGTCCGTCGTTGAACTGGATATGTTGTTCGACGTAGTAGATTAATATAGAGTTCGGATTTGAGAAAACGTTGATACGAATCTTTTTCCATTAGACCTTGAATACGTCGTTGAGCTCGATCGAATGTTTCTAATGGTGGATTATCAATATTTGCAATTGTTGACATACGAGTTTCAGTATCAAGATTCACCTGAATACCGCAAGAAATAGGATTTGATTGGTTAATCGATTCAATCGAATCTACCTGTTTCGGGGCACCGATAGCTATGAAATCCATGTAGATTTTCTTGGCTTTAGCAGATCGTTTGGGTTCTTTACAATTACGGAATTCATCACATGCAAGCCAAAATTCGAGATTTTCTTCACTGAATTCTGTCCGTAGAAAAGCTCGAAATAGAGCTTGACCATCTACAAGACAAGAAGCAAAAAAAAAAATAAACCCCTCAAGTCATCGTTCGAATTTACATCGATGTCTGAGTAGAGCTTCGAATGATTCCTCCCATGATTGTACATCGTCACGTGAAGGAATAAGACTTTTTTCGGATAATGTTGCTTCGGTTGTCCGACGTCGAATTAAATTAGCAGCACGTGATTTGAAATCTTTCGCTCTATGAAAACCAAAAAAAAAAACCAAATCGATTTTATCGTCTCGCTTTCAAAACATACATCGTTGCAGCTTTGGATTTCTTCTTCTTCGTCATATCAGTTGTCGTTGAATTACTTGTTGTCGATACACGATTAGTCGAATCGTCGTCTTCGCTTACATATGATATTGGTTCCTAAACAAGAACAAATCTTATGAATAAGAACATAGTTTTTTTTTCTTCGCTCTTTCTCGCTGCGTCTAAACAATCTCGAGTGATGACGGTTAGAATGATCGATATAGTCTATTGCGTTTGTTTCTTTTTATCTTTTCTCTCTCGCTTTGTCTTATGCTCGCCTACTCGCATTTCTGCCCTATTTTTACAATAAACTCTATATATACATGTTCAACATACACATATGTACGTATCGACGTCATCGATGACCTCTACTATTTACTACTTCTCGTTCTACAATATGCAATAAACGACGATGTCTGACGTCATCGCTACAATTCATTCAAGAAATTTCTACTTCCCTCGCTTTATAAATTAAAATAATAAACATATTGATCGTTTTTTTTCTGTCTCTCTATCGTCGAAAGAAAAGAAAACTCGAGTGTCATGCCATTAGATAATTAGAACAAAATGTTTTCTTTTTATTTGAGAGAGAAACCTGCGAATATATATGAATAAAAGATCTCCAGTCCTTTGTGTGCAGATGTGCATATGCGTATTTTTTTAAATGAACTCTTCAAAAATCGTCCAATAATATCTTTTTTTTTCAACTCGTTTTTGTTTAGATTTTCTTTGTTATAATTGCTTTTGAAAAATAAAATGTTCTCGATTGTCTATATTTAAAATAAATGAAAGAGAAAAAAAAGAAGAAATTAAGAAATAAAAAAAAAAAGGTAATTTCATGCGCAATCGAAAGTCAATGTTTCGAGAAAAGAATTTTAAAATCTATATTCAAAAGAAAACTATTCACCTGAGATCCATTTTTACGACAAGTCAGGCAAAATGCGCCCATGTTTATTCTATTACCGTCAAACAAAAAAGCAAGAAAAAAAAACACTTTCTCTCTACATTTTCTTTCAATAAATGAGAAACCTTAGTGTCAGTTTTTTTTCTGTTATCCTTACAAATAGATTAAATTGCAATGAAAACAGAGAGAACAAAACGTAGAAGAAGCAAATAACGTTTCTACTCAGATCGATTACCGTTTGTCGGAGTAAAACATCATCCGGACTATGAGAACGTATACGTTGTATTGGTCTTAATTGATTAATAGTCGTTGCTGAACGTGTTCGATAGAAATGTAATAATGATGACATTTGAAATAGAACAGATTTTTGTGTATCCAGCACACAAGTTCAAAGAAGACACATCGAACATATAGAGGAAAGACGTCGACGACCTGCGACGACAATTGTCTCTTCACTTAATGCACTCGATTGCTGATCATTTTTTATTACGATGTATGCGTAGTTGTATGAGTAGGAAAATGATGACGATGCAAACGTTAAAGAAAGAAAACGAGTAGCACTATAATGCAGAAGACTACAAGACGTTTGCATGCGACAGAAAAAAACACAACATAACGCCCGTGCAGCACTATATATTCTCTCTTCCTCTCTCTCTCTCCCTCCGTTCTTTCTGCAAAGCGAATTAAAAAGTTATGGGGGTGTACGATTAGATGAAAAACTTGGTGAAGAGTAAGTAAAGTAAAGGAAAGAGAAAAGAAGTATATTTATGTGAAGAAAAAAAAGAATAAAGAGCTCTCCGAGGAAGTTGACACATGTAATCGATTGATACATTTTGTCAATAAAAAAAGAGAGAGAGAGGAAAATCGAGAGAAATACACAAGCGAAATAATATGAAGAAGAACGTCGCAATAGTTTATAATGATTATCATCATTGTGTTGTTTTCTTCGTTTCTTTTTTTTTCTTCTTCTTTTTCTTCGTTTTTTTGCTTACTGTTTGCTATAGGGCAATAAGCAATAATATTAGACGAGCAAAAGAAAAACTGAGGGAAAGAAAAGAAAACGCTACTCTACACACTCATTTTTTATGGGTCGGAAATGGAACACTATAGTCTCAATTGAAAACAATCTAAAGACGAAGCGGATTAGTTTGACAGTCGATGCATGATTCTTGTTGATGTTGTCTTATTCGTCTTTCTCTGTTTGATTGAGATGATCATTCTAACATGAAATATATGCTTACTGGATAAGAAGATACTAATTTAATTATAAGTTGAACATGACATTTTGTTTATGTTTTTTAGTGGTTCTCTCTTTTTCCTTTTTATTATTGACTTGAAATATAGACGTGTGTGTATATGTTTTTCTTCGGATTTCAATGTATTAATCAATGGAGTTCTTTCGTTTGATGTAATCAACGGAGATAATAGGGATGTTCCTACTAATGATATCTGTCTGTCAATCAGAGTTTTTGACATCAGTAATGAGACAATAACATAGTCGAGGAGGTTAATAGCAATGATCTGACAAAATGTCATCGACAATGTGAGAAAAGATGAAAAAATAAAAATAAAAAAACGCTTCGATTTCTTTCATTCTTTCTTTTGTTGTTGCTTACGGGTTTTATTTGACTAGTTGCTGTTTGTTGGCTAGAAAGCGATTGTTCTGTTTGGACAGTATTAACTTCACTTTTACTACGTGGTAAGACTCGTTGTTGCATTTGTGTAAAATCTTCGAAGAGTTTTTTACGCATTTCAGGCGACGGATTCGATTGTCGTCCGTGTGAAATCGAAAGATATTGTTCATACAACGCTAATTCTTCGGAATCATCGATACTTGATGTTCCACTAATGGAAAATTCAGGTGCACTCGATGCAAAACTCGTCATCATAGCTGATGAGATTGATGACGATGGAGACGAGAGTGAAAGATTATTTGTTGTCGGAGTTTTAAGGTAGATTGATGATGGTGGTGGTGTTGGTACAACATCAGGTGTGGCATCAAAACGTGATGTACGCGTAGGCATCGATGGTTGCTGGACAGTTACTTTAACACGTGGCGTGAGAATCACTGGTGTTGCTGCTGGAGGTGTCGATGGCGTCAACGACGATGTTGGAATTGTCGTTAATGACGATGTACTCGTATTCGTTAATGTTGTTGGATTTAAATTACATTTAATTACATAATGAGACGATGATGAACCGTAGAGTGAATCAGTTGAATTTTCTTCTTGACCGAATGAACGTGAAAGTTCAGAGAACGCACCTGAACTTGACGCATTCGAGTCTTTTCGCGGTAGTAATGTCGATGATGATGGTTTGACATCGATCGATGGAGGAATAAGAGTCGATGATGCGACCATCGTACTATTGCTACTGATACTGCTGCTACTCGAAGTAGAAACGGAATGGGGATTCGGCGCCGTCGTTGTGCTGACTGTTTTCGACGTTGATGATGATAGAGAAGGCACTAGAGTTCTTGAACGATTGGTTTTACTTTGACTGTCCTGGTCAGTTTGAACACCCTAAAATAAATTTTTCAAAATATGACTCAACGAGGAGAAAAAAACAAACAAACAGAAATCTGCAAGCATGTCTCCTGTGTACGCACTTTGTCTCAAATGAAGATGCAATTATATTAGAAAAAAAAAGAAGGAAAAACGAATGCTTCAGTGTTGACGTCACTACAATTCTTCTGTTCTGTTTCATCTAATGATGATTATTGGTTAAAAAAACTATCTCGTCTTGCTCTACTATAGAATCATCCGAATACACAAACTAAATACGCATGGATACAATCTATATGTTGTCTTTTCTTCTCTATATTACGCTCATTTTCTTCGTTTCAACAACGAAGACGCAGACGACGGCGACGACGACGACGACGACGTCACATGTAAACCTATCGATAGAAACAAATCAAAGCATTTGCTTACATATATATCTATCTTTATATATAGAGAGATATTATATACTAACGTACATCAAAACGAGCGAGCAAGGTCTTTCTCGTTTTCTTTCCGTTAATAGTAATCGTAGTATATTATGACGTCAAAAAAGAAAAATCATTAATTCTTGTTCAATAATCGACGTACAAAATCTAAGTCATCATTCGTCAAGATATACTTTTCATCATTGTTATCCAATAGATAGAAGAGAGATAGCACAGAAGAGAAGAAAAGAGAAGAAAAAAAAAACCCGAAGTAAATACTTATACTAATCAACAGAATTGATTGGAAAGGAAAATCTATTCGTGACTATCATGATCATTTGCATTTCATTCGAATGATACATCAAGTTCTTCGTATTTCTATCGAAATCAAGCAAAAAACTAGGAAATTCAGTCTTCATCATCGTCGTCGTTGTTGTTATTATTGTTATTATTATTATTATTATTATTATTATTATTCAGTCTTCTTCAATGATTGTCATTAGAAAGAAAAAGTTCTTCTGTCATATATATATACAAAAGCTAATGATAGGAAATATGACAACCTTGATTTGAAGGAGAAACAATGTCTGTTGATGAACTAGATATTAATGAAAATATTTTCTTGATATATTAGTTAGTAAACACAAGTATTAACTCGAGACTGATCTTCAAAATGAACTAAATATATCTGTAGGCGTCTTGTTCCTAATCATAGCCTTGTATTGTGTCTGATAGTGAATTTCAAGAGTGATTTAAGAGAATTGAATATCTTTGAAGATTAGTTCGAAAAACAAGCGTATCTAATTGTCTTAGTTTATAACTATTGATGACGTAGGCGTCTGCAAATGACATTTACACACAATTGTCTTTACTTGTTTAATAGATTTCCGAAGAAAATTCTTCATGACAATTGTCGAGTCAAAGAAAAAAAACATCAAAGAAACTTCTAACCGACGACAATGACAACAATAGTAGTCGAAATAACATGAATAGACCATCAAAACAGAAAACAGCTTGTTCTCATCAAGAGAGATTTCGTATTAACAGATCAGAAATGATTTATCCCACATTTAAATATTCACCAACAGTTCGTGTCGACCTAATCCTATTTATTTGTTCGATGAGTTGTAGTCTTTCGTCCTGTTTTCATCATCATTTTCTTATTTAAGTACAAAAATAATGTCCTAAAAGTAATCTTATTTATTTTTCTGCAGTAAAGAAGATGAAAAATCTGTCTTGTTTATTAAGCTTAATTACGGTTGATAATCAAGCTCGAACGTAATTTCTTTGTGTGGTCGATATAACCTCGATTATTAATCTGAACGTGATGGATAAATAGATATTAAAAATTTTTATTTCTACATGCAATGATAATTATTAAATTGAATATACATAAAGACAGCTGTCTAAATATCTTCTTAATCGAAAAACAAAATTGGTGTTTTTTTCTCTCTCTCTCTCTCTGCCTCTCAGCTTTTTCTTTATTTCGTTGAAGAAGAAATACTCTGCTCGATTTAATCTGACATTTTCAAATGGAAATCATCTGTGATTAAACGATAAGAAAACAGAAAAATTATACATGGATAAACGCATCTGAGCTGATCAGTCTATTAATCGATTCGAAATATTTGTAATGGAGGGGTGGAATAGTTCTCTCTCGGTTTTTTTTTCTTGTTATGTATGTTGTTGTTGTGTTTGCTCAAAGCCGGATGCGCGTGATTTAACCTTGTCGTGTTTTGCATGCACAGATGAGAAGATAGAAAAAATCCGGAAGAAATGACGCACATCCTTCATTCATTTTCTCCTGATGATTGCGGATAGTGTTGTTGCGTTTCTTTTGGCTGTTTCTCTTTCTCTCATTTTTGATTTCCGTGCGAATTGCTCATCCGATTAGAATAGATGATTTCGTAAATACACAAAATATCGATGTTTGTTAACTTACTGAATCTTCAGCCGTTGAACTTTCACGTCGTTTAACAAGTGAAACATTTGGTGGCATCATGGAAAGAACGGATGTTGTATTCGACGTTGTTGTCGAGTTTGTTGTTGGAGTTTTTTTCGTAACAACATTCGTTGACATGCCGCGTTTTAAAATCAAGTTTTTAACCAAACGATTTCCATCGTTGATTGATGGTAATCATGATTTATTTTCTGAAATAAAGATAAAAAAAAATACAACTTGTACTGAATTTGATCTATCGATCAGTAGAAAACAAATTACAGCTTACGCCTACATAGATTAAAAAGCAAAAGCAAAAGAAATCAAATCAGTAGGCGAGTAATTGTATCTTCGAAATCGAAAGGCAATAAATAATTGTGTAAAATAATCCTTATTCTCGATCTGTTGGCTACTCCCACTCTCGAATGTTTGTCAACTCTCGGTTTCTTTTTTTTTCTTGTATTTTTAGTATTAATTTCAAATGCAACAATATACAAACAATCCATGCAAATATAATGTGAAAATTCACTCATGCATTAAAACAGAAACAAATTGATCATCGTCATATTAAAAAAAAAAGTTTTTTGTTTCTTTTTCTTTCCTTTTGCTTTTTTATTTTTTTTACTCGCTCAGGCTAAATGCGTTTGCTCTTTCTCATTTTTTTTCTTCTTCTCCCTCTCGGTCTCTAGTGTACTGAAACAACTACTTATGTGCTAAAGTAATAAATGAAAAAAAAGGGAGTATGCGAGAGAGAGAGAGAGAGAGAGAGAGAGAGAGAGAGAGAGATGAAGAAGAAAAGTTTAAGAAGAACTCTTCTTATATCAAGGCAGTCGTGTATACGGAACGCATTCTATTTTATATTATTTATATTAAAAATAAAAGAAAAGTTCTTACCGAGTTAAAATAAGTTTTTTTTTGCTCGTATAACAACAACAACAACAAAAAAAGAAATAAAAAATGTCGATTATTCCGTTCGGAATCTTTCCTTTTCTTAAATGTTCGCAGTACTTTTCCCGTCAACAATCAATGCGCATTTCCAACTCTGTATGACTCTATTCTTATCGTCTTATCTTCATGTTGTCGTCGAGTCGCTCCATGTCGTATTATTCTTTCGTATTTTTTTGCATGAAAAAAAAATCTCTTGCTCTCTCTCGTTCTCTCGCTCTCTCTCTATATATATATCTAAGGAAAAGAAAGGCGAAGACGATGAAAAAAGAAGAAGACCAAGCAGCAAGCATTAATGTTCTCGTTGGTATCAAAACAACGCAGGAACATATTACGTCGACACACTAGTTTATGAAAAGAAGAAAAAAGTAATCTAGAACAGAATGGAAAATATCGTTTTTTTTTTGTCGAACAACGAAAAATAATCAATAGAAAATCTTCATCCGTTTAACTATTGTTTTCTTTGTTTGAAGACAGGAAGAACAGTTAAGGCACAGCGAGCGACTGAGAGAGAGAGGAAAAAGGTTTGAGCTCTTTTTTTTCCTCCGATAATTTTGTGTTTTCATTTACATCAATTGTTATCATCTATTGTTTCAATTGGAATTAAAGGAGCAAAAAACAAAATTTTTTTTTTTCGTCGATATAAAATTTAATTTCCGTTCGATATTTGCATCTCATTACGAAGAGAAGAAAAAATAACAAAATCATTCTTGTCAATTGATCAGGTAGACTACATATGTTTTACCTTCGTGATAAATGAGTAAGACATGAAATTTGTACATTAATGTTAATGTTGGTTTTTGGCAAGATTAGAAAACCGATTGATGGTTTTTAATCGATTCTTTTTTTCTCTTTTCGTTATGTGCGTGTTTAAAAAAACACAGCTGCTTATTGTTAGGTTTTTTTTCTTATCATAATCTATTAGTAAACGAATGACAATCAAACTAACCGACTAACTCCCCCAGTCATGATTTGTAAATAGTAAAAAAAAGAATGTCAATACGTCTTTTTTAGCCATACGTTCCTATCTGAGACATAAAAAAATTTTCTTATAAACAACAAGTATTACTTTTCCAGTTAATAGAACTATTATTGACTGATAAATATAAGATCAGAAAAAGAACAAAAAAGCACTGCCTATGGATTAGACATCGATGTGTTAATAATTCATTTATTGTCATTATTAGACATTTTTATTTTTGTCACACTCGTTCTGGTTTTTAATGATTATAAAATTGACGACGTCTGTCGAGTAATGCCTGAATATGAATAGTTAATTTATGACTTATATTCAAAATGAGATTCCATTCAGATGAAACAAATATATGTTGATTTTCGTGGCTTTATTATTTAGGAAATCGATGCCAAAATATTCAAACAAACTATAAATGAAATCCTAAATATATTCATGTCATGTGATACCGATGAACTAGTTGTTGTTGTTGAAGAAGAAGAAGAAGTGCAATTTGTTGCTGGTAAATCTTTATATTCAGGAATTTTCGATAGAACTACAGGAGTAAGACTGGTTGATCGACCAAAAAACGAAAGTCGAGAAGCATTATTGTAGAAATTTTGCCACTTTGTAGCGAGTTCTTGACTCCAATTGAGACTTTTAATATAGTTTGTAAGAGTTACTTGTGCTTGAGGTGTAAGACTAAGAGCTGATTGTGTTTGAGATGTAAAACTAAATAATGACATTTTCAATGTACGTATTTTCTCTGAATTCAATTGCTTTTTTCTATTATCTTACGAAGTATTAAGGAAATTGTTCCAAGTACCAGCAGTAATTCGAGATAAACATCCGGAAGTTTGTTCCATACGTGGATAATATACAAACATATGCAGACACATTTCTTCTCGTGTACTTTCACCTCCCTTCGAACAACAAAATCAAATAGTACATTCAAATAGTTCTTTTTATCTCTTTTACCACTGTGACAGTATTTTTGTTCATTGTATTGTAAACACAACGAGTACTGAATTCGTCACCCTAAGAAGAATAATCTTGATATTTTTAATGAAAATTTTCGAAAGCAAATCTATTCTACTGGATATAACCAAACGGGTTCAGGCAAATTATGCTCGAATTGATAATTGAAATCGTATGCTTCGGCATTGAAGAGATAGCTGACAGCTGTTTTATTTCGAATTATTTTTGTCCAAATTGATTTGCCTTTGAATTGAACATTCAATTGAATTCAATCGATCGATAGAAGAAAATCGAATTACCTTGTAAATGAGTATGTGGAAATGCTTTAATGACTTTAATACCAGTCGATGGAAAGAACTAAGATCAATTTCAATCTTTCGACTAGTAAATCGTTCATATTTTCAATAACACTCACACTACTAGCATCGGACGGACAATAGGCATCAACAGCAAAGTTTTGTACTTGCGGTGGAACTGCCAAACTTAATATTGTGGCATCTGTACCGAAAGTAAGATAGCCGATATCATATTGTCGCAGTTGGTCGGACACATAAAATCGAAGGCCTGAATTATCGACACAATTTTGACAGCCCGTTGGATTGTTGTAATGCATTTGAATGAGATAGTATTTTATTGAAAAATTGGCGCCTATTGGATAGCCTGCTTCAGGAGGAAATTCAGTCATCTAAATGAATCGATCGAGAAAGTCGTTTTGAATTGAAATTTCCGAATACATACAATATCACCGCCTACTGCCCAACCAGTAGCGATATTCATTGAACAATTCAATAGTTCCATCCAGATATTATCGCAAAGATCAGCAGGTAGATCGGTATCGTTAAATGCAGTTGTCGAATCACATTCGTACATTAATAAATGATGAATAATACTTACATCTGTTGTATTAAGTAGAATTTTATTCTTAAAAAGAAAGTGAAAAAAATAATTTGTTGATTGTTTGAATAAGAAAACTCCTTTTCGCACCCCGACGACATGTCGTTTTGATGTATAACGAGCTGGCGCACGGAAGATTTGGCAGTAATACGTTGTTTCATTGAGTGGGATTGTATACTAAATTTACAGAAAAAACAACAATAAAATCGATTATTTTTCTTGTGAGACAAACATTTTTTATTTGAAAATCGAAATAATCCATTGATGCGAATTTACTTTCCGCCGGTGGATCGCTATAAGATCGAAGTGATAAGATAGCTGTACCTCGAGCATTCGAACCATGATAGGTAATATCGGTGACCGGTGGTGTTAAACTCGGATCGGCTGAGCCATATGCAAATATGAGATTATTCGTGCCAGACTATTGATAAGCATTTATCAAATAAAAAATATCTAAAGAATGAATCATACTTTGATAGCTACATCCATCGAATCACATGTATCCAATGCACGTGTGAATTGAATAGCAGTCCAACCGTTTTGTTCTTGCCCTCGAAGGGCATACCAGTCTTGTGTTGTATTGTCAATTAAAGGAAGCATTTCCCCAATGGCATGTCGATCCTATTTAAATGAAAATGTTTTTTGATAATATCAGAAAAATAAAAAGAAATATTCGATACTTGAAAGTAAACTGTTCCATTGGAAGTAACCCATCCAACTCCGATATCAGCGCCCGTCATTCCTCCAGCTAGAAAAAAAAGCAAAATTTCGAATCAATAAATCAAACGCATGAGAAATATTACCAGGACTAATGCCTAAAGCAATCCATCCCGTTGTTTTGATATGCAATTCGAAAATAATTGTCTGATTGTCTTCGTTGACTGTCCACCAAAGTTCGGATACATTCACTTGCAATGATACCGAATGATTGTATGTCATAAATGGTGTTATCGGACTCGAAAGTCCGATAACAATCGGTAGTATAATTGATGATATTAAAGTGATTGAGTTCAACATGTACGCAATACGCACAAAAAGAAAATGTATACATAATAATTATGATACGTGCCCTTTAAATATGTTCCTTATCATCGTACGAAAAAAAAAGTACGGTACACCTAGATTCGTATACAGAACGTGCACATATATTTAGTGATTGTTTTTAATGTCATTGCTATCATTACCTCAACAATTATGCCTGCATGATACACATTTAATATGAGTAAATGAATAAAAAATAGAATGCACTTATTCGAATTAAATTATTATGCTTTTGTACTTTATTGTAAGCTCAATGAATACTTTTATTCGTTAACAAAAAAATAAAATCAGTATTTGCTTTCAATATATAATATTATTTCGAAGAAAAGAAAAAACAACAGTCTAAGAAACGACACGATCGTAAATCACACAGCTAATAAAAGACACACACCACCCAAAACCCATTTGGCTGGTTTTTCTTTCGTACGTAAATTGAATGTCCAGACGAATGTTGGACCACGTTGTTTCGTTTTGTAAACTGGACATTCGTAGATATTCTTCGTTTCTCGTCGATCAACTAAACATAAATCAATAGATGAAATCAAACAACAACAACAACAAGATTTTCAATTACCAGGAATAGCTTTGACAAATACGACGGGCATCATCGGTGTCAATTCTTTCAATCTGGCTTCACTTAATTGACCTGTTTGTGTATCCCAACGAGCACCTTCCATATACAAACCATGAACATAAGCACCTTCACGTGGTGCACCGCCAAGTTCTTCACGTGATTTTTTCGTAACATCAACTGATAGACACATTTTATCCAACGGCCATTCATTCTTACGTGCAGTTGTTTGCATAATAGCTGTTAAAAACGATTGAGGATTGAATAATCCACCAAGCCAAACAGCTGCCGGTAATTGAAAGTCACCTGTCCACATTTCTAATTCTTTGATACGTGATAGGAGATCACTGTACCAAATGCCCAAACTGTACATCGAAGGATAAGCACGTTTGGTCCACGCGGCTGGTACTTGTTCGAAAAAGAGAGCGTCTTGTAATTGTTCCATATCAGCTGTTATAGTCAATTCACCTTTCAAGCCAAGATTGAGTTCTTTCAATGAACGACGCATTTCACTTGTAAGAATATTCATTCGTTCACATTCTTGTAGAGCAACGACTGTATACGGTGTTTTCTCTTCGGCTTTAGCGTAGAGTTCTCGAACGGGAAATTCATCGGGTAGTTTATCGAGAATTTCATCGAGTTTAGCTTTGATCTTTTCTTCTCGTGTCATGCCTGCACCTTCACCGCCTGCACCAGCACCTGTATCACGCGGTTGCATTTCTAAAACTGTCTTAAATAGATTTTCGCTTGTTGTTGTTAGAAAATCGATTTCAGCATTTGGATGTAGACCGTAGAGATACGGTGATTCAGGTGGAAGAAATTCATCAATATAACCATGATAGCCTTTGTAATCAGTCGATGGCGGGATGGGAAAGCTTGGCGCAAGATAAAGTTCACCATCGAACTAGAAATATCAAAAAAAAAACAATGAAAGAATCTTTATTTTTCAATAATAATAATTACCATTTGAGGATTCATGTATTCTTCGAGATAGGTCTTACATAAACGACGATCCCAATCGTCTGTTATATGACCACCGTACATAATTTCACCAAATAGATATCGAAGATCCTCCCCTACAAATAGTTGTTGCATGGGCACTTTATCATAAAGGAAATTGTCTTCTTACATGGAACTTTCGAATTAGCTTCCAAATAATTGTAAAGTACATTGACTGAGATTGTTAAATCACCATTATTAAATGGATAATTACGATTCCAACCTTGTGCACCGAATTTTCGTCTAGAAAAATACTTCTATCTTCAAAAATCAATATTCTTCCTCTCTCACCTTTCAGCAACAACGGCATGGAAATAGCAAAGTGCAAATAAAATCGATTTAAATTCAGTTTCTTTCGCACACATTTCCAATGTATCTTGATTGAATAGATCCAACGCTTTGTGTAAATTAGCTTGCATACCCGTCGGTGGTTCATTCGTACTGAAAATCATCGTAAATCGATTAATTCAAATTTAATCTCAACGAGAAATAATAAATCACTTACATTTTAACAGCCGATTCGAGAATACCTTGTGGAATACAATGAAATGCCGGATCAGCCGATGGTTCAGCCGACATATACATTCGGAAATTTTCATGACCTGTTTCCCAACATTGTTCTAATTTTTTTTCTAATTGTGGTAACCATTTAGCAACTAAATGAATATTCTGTAAGACAACCCAATGACCTTCTTTGGCTGCAATGTCCATAGCTTCTTCGGCAACAATTTGTTGACCTTGTCCGAGTGAAATATTATGGAATGTTTTTTCGTTCATTGTAAAACCTAATTTCTTTCCTAATGCTTCGACATCCTTGATTGGATCGACACCAGGCGAAAGAATGAAGAAGACCGGTGTGCTCGTATTTGTTTCTTCGTACGATTTCGTAAATGGTACGGCACGATTTTCAACGAATTGTTTGCCTAATTTTTCTTCGACGAATAAACTAAAACAAGATCGAATTTAATATCTCAATCAACACCCTTAAAAAAAACAATACGTACCTCAATGCATAAAGCATACGATCAGGTCGAAGTGCTCTCATCATGCATAATTTTTGCAATGCTGTTTTATTCTTCCATTCTTGTGGTAGTTTTTCCTTTTCAGGTGCTTCCATTTCGACGAATTTCTTCCAACGTTTTGCTGATCCTTCGATATCTCGATCGAGATTGTTGAATTCTTGCATTTGCGAAAGAGCTTTGATGCCACCCCAAGAAATATCATTAAGAAAATCAACGGGTGAAGTCACATTGGGCACAACTGGATAACGAAGAAGAAAATCGAGTTCTTTCGGATCGATTTCTTTCGATGCGAGTAGAATCTAGGCAAGACACGAAAAAAAACAAGTTCGATTAACCAAAACAAATGTTTTTTTCGATTTACTAAGAACGACATTTGAGATGTGAAGATTAATTTGTGTTTTTCGAATAGACCTCGAGTTGTGTAAATGAACGTTGAATATGTAATCGATTCGATGAGATTATGTACACGTGCTTTGACATCTTCGGATGGTTCGGCTCGTTCAATAGCCGTGGCGAATACGACTTTGAATGCTTTCAATGAGAATTGATACATTGGATGAATACGACAGAGATCGTTCATGATAAAGTAGATCAAACTAGCACGTGCTGCAGCTGGACGATATAATTCACGAGCTTCATCGATTTTGACTGATGTAACTTTAGCTTCGCTGACTTTTTCTTCGATTTCAGTAGCGGTTCGTTTTGTATTTTCGAGATTCTCGACTAATTCGGTATCGCCGAGAAAGTTCGAGCCAGCCGATGATAAACGAGCAAGAAGATTATCTTCAAGACGTTTCAGTGTAATCTTGAATTCATTCTGTTGTTTGGTTAAATCAGATTTCAATCGTTCGAGATCAGGTCGTTCCTAATCAAATCAATATACGTACTTGTATTTAAATTGAAATTTCATGATAAAAATGATTACTTTAGCAACGACATCGGCTAACAATTGATCTTCTAAACCATCTTTTGTGACAGTGAAATTAATCAATGTTGTTTGAGCTTGCATTTCAGGTTTGTAATGTGGATTAGCTAATTTTGTTTGTAAAATCAAACGAAAATCGGGATGATATTCGATTTCTTTATCGCCTAATTTAATTGCACGTCCTTTCTTAATCGTATTTCGACCAAGTAACGGATCGAGTACAGCTTCAATGGATTCGTCAATGTTTTCAATTAAAAGCACATCGCCAGCTGCTATGGCTTGTTCGATTTTATCGAGATAACCTTTTTGTCCTAATCGAATAACTTTTATTTTCTCTCCATAACGTTGTTTTATCCATTTAATGCCTTGTAATTGTGGATCGATCATTAACGGCCATCGTTCACACGTTGTTAGAATCGTCGCATTTTCCGTTGACATTCGATCTGATGGTAGACCTTCATTGTTCCATCCAGCAACGACCGCATCATCGACGACTAATGTCAATGGATCGATCTCCGGTGTGACAGGTATCGGTGTCTAATGAAAAAAAGCAAACATCAATCTTAAACTTTGACGTTTTTTTTTTGTTCAATTACTTTTAGTGCAGATAATTGTGGTCGCCAATAGTTTTCCATAAGATCAACACGATAGGCTTTGGTAAAACAGCCGACATAGGAAACGAATGCAGTGATCAAAAGAATATCACCGGGCGTTGTTTCTTCGGACTTTCGAAAGCCAGCAACTGAATCTCTCCAACGGATATTTTCCGATGCAAGACCATTGACTAAACGATTGGCTAAATTGATTGTATAGGCCGTACGATCGGCTTCTTCTTGACATTTTTGTTTGGCAGCCATAGCTGTGTCGTATTCAGCTGTTAATTTAGCTAGAGCTTCTTCTAATTGCTAGAAAAGAAACGACGGATTCGAGAAGTTTTCTATTTGAAAATCGTAAAACAAAAGTACGTACAGCAACTTGTCGATTGACGGAATCGAGTTTTTCTCGAGCTGCTTTTAATTCAGCATTTGCTTTTTCTAAAGCTTGACGTTTCGGTTCGACTTCACAATAGACTTCGTAGAATCTAAATTCTTTAGGGTAAACAAAAACGAAAAACGAACTCAACACGATCACTTACAGAAGAATGTTAATAACCCAAGCAGAAAGACCGGCAGCAGCAGCTGATTTCGTTCGAATTTTCTCTGGATCAAACTCTGGATCATCGATATAAACTTTGACTTCTCGACGCATATCATCACGAATATTTTCCTTATCATAAGTTCTCAAAGCCTCTGTTCAAATTATTCATAGATTGATTATTTTTCTTTTAGCCCTAAATTTCGAAACTTACGAAGAAATTGATCGACATTACCCATACTGGCTTTACAAGCTTTCCAATCACGTTGTGCAGGTCGAGGAATTTTACCACCTGGCGGCATTAAACATAGCACAGCTGCACCGACTTTCAAGACAGCTTCAGGTGGATTTGGAAAGGCTTTCATTTCACTAGACAATAGATTCAATTAGAAACGCGTTTGATTGTGATGTTCACATACGTTAAACTTGTTTTATCAAGTGTATTCAAAGCTTCTTCGGCAGCTTTCAAAGCAGGCATAGCACGAGCTAAATCTCGTTCGCAATCCTGTGCTTTGGCTGTAACATTCTTTTCGATTTCTGCGACTTTCGCTTGTTCAACACCGGCAATTTCTTTTTCTTTCGTTACTTTTTCAGTTTCAGTTGCAACAACCTAAATAATAACATGCAGAAACGAAACGGATTTCTTTTTCTCGTTCACTTTAATCAATTTATCAGCATCATCATTCTTCTGTTTCAATTCGACTTCTTGTGCTGCTAATTTATCTTTCAAATCATCGACTTGTCGAGCGCATGATTGCAATTTAACTAAACCACTCTCCAAACGATTGATTTTCTCTTGTAATTCACGATTCTTTTTCGATAGTAAATTTTTATACAACGTAATTTGTTCAAGAAACGATTTCGGTGTTGTATAATTGTATCGTTTATCATTCTAAACGTTCACATCGAATTACGAATACAAATAAAACGACAATTCTTACTTGAAGATAAGTGACACTCATATCATTGACACTCTTGTGAACGAAAGCCATGAATTTTGCAACGGAATCTTTGATTTCCGGTTTGAGTGTGTCAACATCGCTTACGAACCGATTAGCGACAGAAATCAAAGCTTCCTACAGAAAAAAAACAGGGCGAATCAAAACGAATTTTAATTTGTCAGAATAATTCGTTCGTACTTCTGGCCATTCGTGGTACCAATCGATTGAAGTACTGTTTGTAATAGCTGGAAATTTACGTGATCGTACTCGAAGTGTTGTACCGACAGGTGAGAAGCAAAGTACGACCTAATTGGTTTCGTTTACGAAAAACCGTTTTTCTCCGAATACAAAATTTTTTACTTTCAAATTTCGTCGAACTTTTTCAATAAAATATTTCCAAATATTCTCTCGTGTATCATCGATACCCTGTGATTTGACTTCATTTCTCATTGCTCCAATGATTTCCTCGATGGCATCATCAGCAAATAGACCCGGAATTTCACCGGATGCAAGCATATCATTGATTAAAACCAAGAATTTCTCATCGGCAACTTGAGAATCAGTCATAAGAAACACAGTTCCCATACCTTTTTGACCTGCTTTGATGTATAATGCAGCTAAATCTGTTTTCAAATCGTTCATACCATAACCTACAAGTAAACAAACACAAAAGAGAGTTTTGTTTGTGCATCAACACCCTCGAACCTTTTCGAAGTGTAATTTGAAAGACTTCAAGTGAACTAATCGATGCTGCTAATCGAGCTAAACTCTGTTTGCCACTACCACCGACACCAATCAAAAGTGCATTGCCTCTGGGCGCTTCGAGAATTCGATTAATACGACATACATGCGTCATAGCATCTTCGAAAAGAACTAAATTCATCTGTGCATTCAATTCATTGTAAGCATCGAGAGCATCGTTCAATAATTTTTGCAATTGTGTCCAATTTTCAATCGGCATGTATTTGGGATCGCCGACACCGAGTGCAAAATGACAGTAGATATTTGGCTTTTTGAAAGTATAATCTTCGTCGATTTCTTCGAACGATTTCTTTGCAACTTCACGTTGAAGTTTCATGAACGTGTCGATATCTGTTCGATCGACTAATTTATCACAATAGACACGTTCAGCTTCGTGTAAATAAATACGAATTAAATCATTGTGAGTTTTGATAGCTTCGGGTTTAGCAAAGAGAATAGCTTGAAAGATATTTGACAAATCTCGAAGATTGAATATGTAATGAAATTTAATAGCTGTTGGCAAAAATGATGCTGTTACACGTTTATGAAGCTCAAGAGCACCTCGAACAAGACTGTTGGCATATTTTTGAACTTGTTGAGCAAAGCCTTCGGCTAGATGTTGTGAGAGAATACCGATATAGATCGTTTCTAAAGCTTCAAGACCCGGAAATGAGACAGCAAAAACTGCGAAATGTCGTTGTAAACGTGTATCAATTGTGAATGAACCTGCTGTCGGATTCATTGCACTGACGTATTGACAATTGTGAATTTCTTTCAACGTTAATTTCTGTCGATCGTACCAATGTTTGTAATCTAAATGTTGACGAAGGAGTGTGTGCGGTTGACAAGTATAATATTGATCGACCTTAGAACAAAAACAAAAACGAAAATTTCGTTTTCGAGAAAAATCAAGTGACTTCTCACTTCGGGCATGTTCATATCATCGATGAAGTAGACAATCTTTTTGCTACCTGGTGGACCGTAATTTCGACCGGCTTTTTTCTCCAATGGTTTTTCTAAGATTGATTGAAGCATTTCACTGGTAGTATAGAAGTTAAATGGAACTGATACGGCTAACCAATCTTCATTCAATGATGATAATTTATCATTGATTAGTACAGTTTTACCACAACCAGCATTACCAACTGAGAAGATCGAATGAATTTTCGAAGAAAAATCAAAGACAAACACTTACCTAACATAATTGGCCAACCTTTTTCCAATAATAAATCCATAAAATAACGAATACGTGTTGTTTCAGCAGTTGGAACCAAAACCGACTAAAAGCAAACGATCAACTTGTTGTTCGCATATTTAGTTTTTTTGTTCTTACTTGTAATGGCATTTCACTGTCCAATCGAAATTTCGGTACAAGTTTTGTCCATGGTTCGAATTTCTTCGTTTCAGGATCGATATAATAGTCGAAGACTGTGCCTTGTGCTGGAAATTTAATAGATTTAAATTCAGTTACCCACCATTTCGAAAATTCTAAACGATGATCAGTCAGCTGATCTTGAAATAGAGCTGAACCGAATGCCCAAACACAAGCGAAAACGAAGTATAATTCATAGAGATCTTTGGGACAATCGACAGGCGTATTTGTTGGTGTTAACATACACTCAAGTAAACGACATAACATATGAATATGTGCACCTTCGACAATCGGTGTGATCTTTTTAAATCGACTTTTAACAGCATCGAGACACATTGGAACGTATTTATCGAAGAGAATCGTTAAATTAGCTTTTTCAGATTGAATTTCTCGTGTATCGATCCATGTTGCGACTTGTGGATTCCAACCAAGATCAGCTGGATTGATATATAGAATACCTGCACGTGAAACAGTGGCAGGCGTAGCTGTACGTAAATGACTGATTTCGAAGAGAAGACGCATTGTTGGATTCAATGGAATACGTTCGTTACTAGCTAATGTCAAGACTTTATTATCGTCCATGACAGTATTCAATGATTCGATCCACATCGGATCGATATCACCATCGAGTACAATCCATTTGGGTCCTAGAAAAATGAATCAATTGATGATTTTGATTCAATTGGGTTTTACGTACCATCGGATGTCAAGTTTGCTAAATCTCGCATAATTGTTGAGAATAGACCGTCTTTCCATTCTCGTGTTGCTGGATTGATAATACCGAAGAGTTCATCGTTGGTAACAGCTTTTGGATTCAAATCGACGGCGGTAGGTTTGCGTTTTTGATTGTGATATGTTCGATTTAAAACTTTCCAGATTTGTGATTTACCGGTACCGGCATTGCCAACAATGAAAACTGAATGACGTACTTCGAATAATTCTTGTAATTGAACAACTTTTAAGATAAACGAATCTTCTGGTTGAAGTTTCAAGTCAACTGTCGCTTGTTTAACCAATTTTTCGAAATCAAGATTTCTAAAATATCGAACAAATGAAATTCAAAAACAAAAACACGAGAATCGATTTACCGTTTACGTGGTACATCGAGTGCAGGAAAGAGATCGCCAATTAAGCCCATGAAAACTGGCATATCATCGGTAACAATCTTTGGAATATTGAAATCTCGTAAAGCTCGCATTAAGACTTGATCTTCAGGTCGACCTGGATCCGATCGACGAAGTGCACCGGCAACGACAAGTACAGATTTAATTGCACGTAAACCCCAATCATAATGATCCTTAAACAAACAACAACAAATTAGAAATCCATTTCAATGAATAAAGATTTTGAATTACTTGTTTCGAAAGAAGTTCTTTGCACAATGAATAGAGTGTAATAAATTTTCGTGCTAATAAACGTGCGTCCGTAAAACCTTCGGCAACCATCATAATTTCACTAATTAGATCGAAATCTGGTACAACCATAGCGCATGGACTGAGAGAAAAGACAAGCATTTTCTTTTTTTTCGAAAACAAACAAATTCACGAATCGATTTACCGAAAGAGAGCTTTCAAATTCTCGGGCAATTCAGTTCGACCAGCATAACCTGGATTCATGGTAATAAATAAACCGACTGTTCGATTCAAACGAATATCTTCACCCATAAATGAAAATCGTGTTTTCTTCTCTCGAATGGCGTCCTAAATGATGAAACAAAGAAGAATAAAAAAAAGTCGAGATCAGAAGTTTGTACTTGAATTGTTTTGACTTGGACAGCAATGACTGAAAGTACTTCGACTGAAATTCGATTGAATTCATCGAAACAACCCCATGCACCTGAAAAATCAAATCAATTCATTGCATTCAAAATCTCGATTTACGTTAATTACCAGTTTGTGATAATCCTTTGTAGATATTTCCGCAGGATTTGTAATCCATCTGTTCAGAACAATTGAACACATAGACCATAATACCCAAAGCTCGACCTAAATCTTTAGTTGTTTCAGTTTTTCCCGTACCGGCTAAAATACAGATCATAGGACTTTGTTTTGTTTGAAAAATTCGATCAATTACCTGGACCAGCTGGTGCACCGCCCATAATCAAATGCAACGATTGTGTTAATGTAATATAACATCGATCTGTTAGTGGTGTAATGACTAAACGCGGTTGATTGCCGAGATATTCATGTGCATAACGAAATTGAGCATCGCAAATATTGGCAAAGCAATCTTTCTCTTTCTCGTCCCAACGATGTCGCAATTGACATTGCCACATAAAATCATTGACACTTTCGCATTTGCTTGCGATTAATTTCGTGACAACATCACGAGCGTGCACATCAATCTAAACAGATCAGATTTCTCTCGAAAACGAGCTCCGATTCGTCAATAGAAAATACATACAGTACAAATTGTCATGATTTTCTGTCGATCGCCCGGTGTTAAATCGCCGAGTAAATGTGCGATCAATGCGTTCAATTGAGAAACTTGTTTACGATAGAAATCTTTGAGTGCATTTTCGTAGCCTTCTTCTAATTTAGCAAACGCAGCACACACTTCGACTGTCCACCAGATTTGCGAGCCAGTCAATGCAACTTGTGCAGGATAGTCCATGATCCATTGATCACGAGGTTTTTCTTCGTAGGCACCGACAGCTTCAGTTAAATGATATCGAACAGTTTCACATTGTTTATCTAAAAGTCGATTGAGCCAAACTTCGACTTGACCATTGAGATCGCATGGCGATGGAAACGACATATATTCTCCGTCTTTAGCCCACATAGCTGTTGCTTCTTTGATTGTATGTCCACGTTCTTCGGTTAACTTCAATTTGGCCATTGAATCGAACAATTTCGTTAGATGTCTCATGACTTTTTCGGGTTCATTGCCGTTCGATAGGATATCTAAGAGATCAGCAGCTGAAACGAAGTAAAATCTCGGAAAAGCCAATCGTTTTGTTTCGAGATAATCAGCGAGTGCTTTCTCGCAAAGGGATAAACGTGATTTAATATCTTCTAAACGATCGTTTAGTTTCGGTCGGTTTGTACAAGCAACGACATTTAAATTCTTCTGATTTTCTTCGACGATTTCTTTGAAATCTTTGTCAATCGAATCGAATCGTTGCGAATCTTCGGGCAATTGATTTCGAATATCTTGTGAACCGATGAAAATCGATTCTAAATGCGACCATGTCTTTTGAACTTCCATGAGAATATGAATGACTTGATCGGCTTGTGAAAGACTTCGTTGCCAATCGGTGACTTCTTTCAAAAAATGTGCGATGTATTTCGATGTTAACATATTTTGCAATTGAACTTGATTTTCTTCGAGAACTTCGATTAATTCTTCTTGAACAACGATCAACGGCAGTTTAGTTCGTGTGTGTGGTTCAAGTGTGAATTCCATCGATTTCCATGTGTTATCCAATTCACGAAGGACTTTTTCCATGGCCATTTCTTTGACAGCTTTGTCGACGATGTTTTTAACTTCATCTTCGTACTGATGCAAACGAAGTGCAAGTAAATCGGCGAATGTTGTCGAATCAGTCATTTCAAATTTGACACCGGTTGCTTGCATAAGTTCGAGCCAATGACGTTCTCGAATAGCTGGATTTTGTAGTTCAGTGACAGCACGTAATGATGTCATCATGTTTTTCACGGCATCATCGAGACCGGCGTAAGCATTCCATGCGCGCATTTCTTTGTCCAAAGCTGAAAGAAACAATGAAATGAAGTTTTCAAAAATAAAAGAAATTTGATGATTTACCTCGAATATCTTTGGCAAACTTCTTACATTCTTGATCCATCTAAAAGAAGAAAAAAAAGTCAATTCAATCATCTCGTTTTTGTCGTTTTTACGTACAGATTCGGCGTTGATTTCTCTCCATTTGGTTTTTTTCCAATCATCGAATGTCGTTCGTACGAGACAAATGTAATCCCACAATTGTTTCAATAATTTGATTTCTTTTCGGCATTGTTTGACTTGTTTGAAATCGGGCACCGTCACTTCGAATAGAGCAGCTGAATCGTTGAGCATTTGCATTTCTCGTTCCATTGTTGAAATATCCAAATGACCGAGATCCAATTTTTTGTAGACTTGTGTTTGATCGTAACTGAACGGTAAATCTTTGCGAAATTTCTCTCGAAATTCGTATTGACGAACATCGAAATTGGCGACTTTTCGTCGAAGATTGGCAACTTCGTTCGTTTGCAATGGTGCAACTTGTTGTTTGACGTTCATTGCAAGTTTTTTCGTGTTAGCCCATTTTTCTGGAAGAGCATTCAAACGTTCGTAAACATCATCTTGAATTTCTTGTCCGTAGGATTTTAATAGTTCAAGTTTTTGTTTCAATGGTTCGAACATCACATCGTAGATCGGTTGTTTCTCTCTGACAGCACCGAGATGAGCCATGACTTCAACGAGAGAATCATAATCACCTTCATTGACTGTTACATTCAAGCCTTTGTCATGTAATTTAATAAATTCAGCTAATTCTTGAAGACTAAAATTCAAAGAAATAATAATACGAAGAAATCTATCGGTTTGTTGTCGAATTTTACCTATTAGTAACATCGTCCATGAGATGTTGTTTGAACATAAATGACCATTTCTTGGCTATATTGAGTAGAGCTTGTTTGAATGGTCGTGAATCGACTCGAAACCATTTGTCCAAGATTTTCGTATCTTCAAATTTGCTAACTTCTTCGTAGATACTTTCGTATGTATCGACTTGTTCTTTGAATTGTTGTAAAGTCGGTGGATTTTGTGGAACACCTTGTTCCGCATTGGCTTCGATTTCTTCTTGTGTCAATACATGTCCGTAGAGTAGAAATTGTCGCATGAATTCTTGTCGATCATCAACCCAAAGATACGCATATTTATTGAATAATGCTCGAAATTCATTTGCTTTGGCAATAACGGCATTGACACGTTCGGTGAATTCATTTCGAAGATCGCCAAGATCTTGCATATGTTCGAGTGCGTCTTGATAATTGGCTTGATTGGTGTGAGATGCTAGACGTGGAATTAGAGAGCCTTGTTTGTAGATTGTATTGAGAAGATCTTCGATGAGTTCGTAGAATGTATTTTTATCGTTTTCGTCCATCGATGGATTGAAGACCATATTCGGTGTCTGAAGAAAGAAATTCAATAAAAGATTTCGATTTTGAAGATTTTTTTTTACTTGTAAGAGTAATTGAGATTCGAATAATGGATCTGGACTTTGTGCTGTATCAGTTTCACGTAAGAAGAACGTGAGATTACAATGAATAATTTTCTTAAAACCTTCCGACACCATTTGATCAACATAATCAACATAATTTCTCCATGCATCCGTATCATAATTTTCAACTTTTAATAATTCACCATTTTCTTTCAATAGACCGTGAATTTTCTTTCCTGTTTCATCTAATTCTTTGTATCGATTATTCAAACGTTGTTCTTTATCGTCCAAATAGAGTAACGTCGATTTGCCTTCAGATCGTTTGTACAATGGCACATCCTGCCATGTTGACATCAATCGTTGAATTTGTTCAACATTTGCTTTTGCTTTATGTAAACGATTTTCCAGATCATGAACTTCAGCTCGTGTACTTTTAATATAATCCCAAATGTCTAAAATAGGATGAGAATTGTATGTAATCGTTGAAATCTTTCGAGTTTTGTGTTCTTGTTTTTTTTTCCTTGATTACACGAGACAAGGTACCGAACAATCATGCAAAAAACAAACCCTTATAGAATTTCGATTCAATTATAAACAATTCTATGTTATGTATCAAAAGATTGGACAAAAGAAAAACAAAAACGAATTTTGACAAAATTCAATACCTGCTGTCGACCATGAGAGTTCCTTTTCGGCTCGCATAAGTTTTTGATCGATTTCAGCTAATTGTTTTTCAACAAGTGGTTTTTCAACATCGAGAACAGTCGAACGAATCTTGTTGTACGACGATGTCGTGTAATCGAGATTGGTAACATAATTAACGAATTTCTCGTTTTCTTGATACATTTTAAGGGCATCTTCGGGAATTTTTGTACTATCACTAACTTCTTTTGTTTGCTGCATATATTTAACTTCACGTAGAACACCGATAAGCTAAGAAATTCGAAAAGATTGTGAGAATATTTTCCTTCGGACATCGAATTTTCATTACTTGAGCATCGAAATTAGTTGTTATTAAGTGTGTTTCCGGATTACGTGTGATTAAATGTTGTTTGAGATTAAAATTCGATGCTTGTCCAACATCTTTCGACCAATCACTGAATATACTCTTAGCAAAATTGTTTAATAACTGAAGAAGTTCTTCATGTTTAGCCAGTACACGTTTGCCATCGTCTGTTTCCTTTGCTCTACAAAACATTTCTCCTTTCCATTTAAATATCTCAATAAAACTCGTCTTCTTACGCATAATCGAGCTTGGTAAATGCATCAACAGGTTCATTGATTCGATCTCTCATTTCATCGACCCTAGAGAAAAGCAAATATCGTGCAAACAAAAGTCTCTTGTCGTTTTTTTTCTCCTACCATTCCAAAGAACCAGCAATCGGTGGCTGATTTCGATGTAATTCAATAGTTCCGTGTTGTTTTTTGTATTCCATTTGTCGTTCGTAGATTTCATGAGAAGCATCGATTTCGCTTTCAACGGCTAAGGTCAAACGTTGATAGTTTTTAACGAAAGCTTGATGAATTGTTGGTCGTTCGAGCATTGAACCGAGAATCGAGATTAATTTGAATTGACTTGCTAAACTATTCGAATCATCGAAGGCTTGATTGATAATTGAAGCTAATTTTAATTCCATATCTTTGAGAAAATGTTTGAATTGTGCGATATCATCGAGAAATTCCTGAGGAGAAAACAAAATTTCAATTCAATTTTTAAAAACAATCTCGTTCGATGACATACAATGCATGTGGGATCGAGTGGATCGTATTTTTTGTTGCTCATCTTTTCGAATTCGTCTTTGAAATGTTCGAAGATATTCATTACAAGTGAACTAAGTGTTTTGCCTTTGACACCTGAGAAAAGAAAAACAAACATTCGATCGATTCACAAAACAAGATCTTACCGCCGATTTCAACTTTTTCCAATCGTAAGAATTCAGCAGCTGTGTGAAATAGATCTTGAATAATACGAACACGTTCCATAAACATATCCCACTTAGCAAAAACCAATTTCGGTGTAAAATCGAATTCTTTAACAACTTCACCATTTTTAAAATAATTCTTCAGATTGCCTTTGTATTGTGCATATGCATTCGAATAAGCATCGAGCGCATGAACTGTTTGATTGATCTTTTCCATGGATTCATCGGGCTCACCTTTGAATAAATCCAATGGTTCCATGAATTCCGATGCCTAAGAAAAATCAAATCAAACCGAATTGAATTCGTTTTCGAAGAACGAACTTGTTTCATGATGAGATTGTTCAATTCTTGCAACAAGACAATGATTCGAGCCGGTCGTCGATAGGCTTTGCAATTGGCCCACATGAGACAAACGGCATGAAACATTGGAGCATAGAGTGAAGCTGTTTCACCGAAATCCGTTGTTTCAAATCCATCGAAATGTTGAGCAACTGGTTTGAGATAGAGATCGATTTCTTTGGCTTCTTCAAGAGCATCATTAACATCGCTTAACAACGATTCAAATGCTGGATAGTAACTTGAATTCGTCTTTCGTAATAGTTCAGCCATTTTCTTCACACGAGGATCGTTTAACTAAACAGAGATTTGTTTATTTTTTCGTTTACTAAATCAACATTTGATTAATCATACTTGTTCATAAATATTTAATAGATTTGTATATCTCGATCGCCAAAATTCCACTTCAACAGCTGGCAACGGGCTTCCACCGTCGAGTAACGCTTGAGACGAATCTTTTTTGAGTACATCTTGAACTTGATGTGACCATTCGATGACAACTGATTCGATTGCATGCAACAGATTACTATCAACGATCGCTGTTGCATGGCCATTGTCTTGTTGAGCGTTGGCACTTTCATCGGCAGCACGTTCCGCACCGACAGGTACAGGCAAAAGTGTTTTTCCTAAAGGAATAAAAAGAAAACAGAACATTCAAGAATTCAAGTTGATTGACGAAGCATTGTTGCTAGGAAACCGGCATTTTTTTTT
>ERZ778023.269-NODE-269-length-132513-cov-9.497712_pt1 | contig 132513 bp, 111 predicted proteins | sample MGYA00375753_ERZ778023 | MGnify/ENA primary metagenome ERZ778023 (study PRJEB29350, sample SAMN05389822) | bioreactor metagenome | isolation source: Ammonium sulfate bioreactor | place: South Africa: University of Cape Town | collected 2014-04-04 ... | reverse complement strand
TTGCCAGGAAAACTCTATTTATGAAATGTGTCTTTTTAGGGGGAGTCTACGGGTGAAAATACCCCTTTTTCGTAACTTTTTTCTACAACTTTCATTAAAAATGGGATGTTTTCTTCAGAGGGATCATGAAGACAGTCTAAAATGGTTTTTTCAAAACTAATGTTAGATTGCGGTTGACGATGAAGTATATATTCGAAATTAGTCATATTTCCTGCTAAAATTGCTTTTTGAAGCGGTGTTTGACCATCTGGGGTTGCAAAGTCAAACGCGCCAGCTTTATATCCCTCTAATGGGATTTTTAGAGAGAGCATTGAAAGAATAGATTTTTGAGTATTAAGAGTATTTTTACGGTTAATGATTAAGTGGTGAATTTCTTCGGGGAACTGTTTTATCCATTTTTCAAAATTATTTTGATTTTCTAATAATGCTAATGATGAAGATAAAATAAATTCACCATTAAGTTTCTGGTAAGCTTCAACTAGAGAATAGATAACTTGTTTTTTATGCTTATTAAGCGAATTGAATTCAGGATACAATTTGTTGAAATTAATTTTGCTAAAATCATCCGTAGGATATTCTACAATATAATGAAATATTTTATTCATGACGTCGACACGAGTCGACAAATGCTTGAAGTGTGAAGCCTTATGTGCATGAACAGGTAAAATTTGTTGAGATAAATATCTCATTTTTTCTTCGCTGTCCTCATTTAACCATATTAGCGGCTCCTTCTGTTGAGAAAGGAGTTGACAATCACCATTTATATATCTAATTTGCTCCATAAAAGATGAGTAGTCCTCTGGCATTTTCTCTGGAGGATTTCCTCCTAATGGTGTACCGCGCGGACTTACCATCCAAATGCGAAGGTGAGATGTCGCTGAAGAGGTATTAATCGAATCAATAATTTTAGCAGCTTCCTTTTTGGTCATTATCACTGCATTAAGTTCTTTTGGATTTGTCTTAGAAGTTACCATCATAATAACTTCAATCGGTTTTGTATAACCACTAAGAAATTGCTTTTGCTTATCATGTGTTTTTGCAAATTGCTCTGTAATATGAATATTTTCAGAGAAAGAAAAATTAGGCATGACATTGCCCGATGTTAAAGCCTCATTTAATGATAGCAGGATGCCTGGTTTATTGGTGAGTCCTTCTTTGAGAGAAAACCCCTCGGATAAATTAGGATTGACGTTTTCTTCAAAAAATAATTGAACCTGCTCTAAATCTAATTCTTGCTGCATTTCATTTTCGAGTTCATTTTCAAGTTCAGCTTGTAAGTCAGTTTGAAATTCCATTTCGAATCCGAGATGAGAAGTAGCTGTAGATGAATAGTCGCTTGATAGATTTTGTGCACTTTGTAATGATGTTTTTGGACAAGCTAATATACATTGTACTTTAACTTTTTCAAGAGCATTCTTTAGTGTTAATTCATCCTTTTCAGAAAGTGTTAACCCCGTTTTTTTAATCAATTCCTGCCAATTGGAATAAAAGCCACTTTCTAGGTTCTGTAAGTATAGCGTCGTATCTTGTAAGGTAGTAATGTCGCCAAAATTAATAAAGTGTTCTGGTTTGTAGGTATAAGTAAAATAATTTTCAAAATTTCTTAGAAGTTCAGATTTTTTTGAAGGATCCTTTGTTTCGTAAATTTTTTGTAATAGATTTTCTCGGATAACATTTTTAAATTTTTGTGGTGCGCTTCGTAAATGTACTTGTAGTGATTCTTGAATTTGATTGAGTTCAACAAGTTCTAATACAGAATTGAGATCTGAATCTTTGGGAGGGAGCGATAATTTGAGATAATTTGGGCCTACAAGTGTGATTGATTGATCTTTGGCCACTTGGCGCATGCGCTTTACACCTTGTAGAAAGGCATATTTTGGTGTTTTTTCATTAACAGTAACTAGCGCATGTGCATAAGCATCTTGCACAATATCTGTTCCTGTTGTGCGTACTTGATCGTAGTAAGTAAACCTTTGATCAGGGGGGCATTTTAGCCGTTTGCTAATCTCTGCCTCATTAGTCGTATCAAGTTTAATTTTTTCTTTATTTTTAATGTCAAAAGCGTATAGAATTTCCTCATCATTGTCATAATACAATACATATTGAATATGATTATTACTTACGCTTGTGAAATAATTTGCAATTTCTCGTGCTACATTTTCATTTGATATCCCTCTAAACAATGCTCCTACATCTATGATTGCTTGAAGATGCTCAGCATTAGCTAATCGTGGTATAATTTCTTGGAGAAGGTTGAATGGATTATTCACACTCTCTAGAAAATGAACTTGTGTGTTCTTTTTTCTTAAAATATCGACAGTTTCGCCATCAGTACCAATACTTTCTTGTGGTTCAAAATGAAAGTCTTGATGCTGGGCGAGGTAGTTCCATGGCGTGCCATCCATTCCTTGATTAGTTCTTGTCATTACGGCTGCATTTTGCGAGTCACTAGACAACACAGTGGGATTTATTTTTATTTGAGGAAGAATAACTTCTTTTAAGCAATATTTTTTGAATGCAGATGATTTGCGTAATGCTGTAAATGCGAGTTGGTAATATGTTTCATTTTTCTGCGCAAGCATTTCTAGGGTGATATTGCCATCGATGAAAAATGATTCAAATTGAATACTGGCGAGTGTTTTATCAAAAGTAAGCGAGGGAGAGTCTAGTCTTTCGGTCTTAGCTTGTTCGAGGAAATCGTTAATAATTTCTCTCATCAAGTCATCAGGTAAATCGGTTTTTGCCGCCATCATCATTGTATAATTCATGTATTCAATGAAATGACCAAATCTAGCTCGTTCATTAGGTGTATTATTTGATTTATAAGGGATCGGCAATACTTTACTAGCTACAGAAGTGGTTTTTTTAGAAGGGCCATAATGCTCAAATAATTTCTTTTGCAATGTAAACGGCAAAATATCTGATATTTGCTTTTTCAAAAAAGCAATTTCGTCTTTTTCACGTTGGTTTAAGGTAGAGAATTTGCCAAGAATTTCATCAGATTTATTTAATAAATAATCAGATAGAAGAGCGCTATCTTCTTCGTTTAAGTTCAATTTTGCTACTGATTGTGCAATCGGGCTATCGGGATGGGTAACAATATTCTCTGCTAGCTTTATAAGTATAAGTTGCCATAATTCAGCTGGAGTGATTGGTATATTGTTTTGTAAGATATCAAATAATGATGTGTTAGGTATATTAAGAATATCTTCTAGCTGAATATGTTGGAAGAAATAGAAAAGCTCTACTTCAAGTTTGATATCTTCTTTAGGAATATCAATAGGTAATCCAAGGGTATAGTTCAAAAGCTTTTTAGGATCAAGCTCATCATGGATCTCATCAATAATTCTATCGCCACGCTGCTTAATCATAATTAACGTTTTATCTAACCATTTAATTTGTCGTTCCCATTCCTGAAGCGCCTTTTTAGATTTTTCTACATCTTCAGTCGGTATCGGAGGACAGAGCAAAAGCTCCAAATATTTTAATTCAAGAGATTGAAGGCTTTCTCCTGAAGTGACAAGATATTTTTTACCCACCATAACTTGATGAAATTGATGATAAATTTGTTTTAAATCTTCACTAGTCGAAGGCGAATTACGATCAAATTGGAAAGGGATAGCTTCTTGATTAAATAATTTAAGCGAAGTTGCATTCAGATCAGCATAGTTAGTATTAAATAGACTGCTTTTGACCTGGTGAATAACGAGATTTGTCCCATTTGCCTTTTTTATAGCTGCAAGTGGGCTTAGCACCTTACTTTTACCTGCGCCCATTGCTAGACGAATTATTTCATTTTTAAATTCAAGCGTTTGAGGATCGGCTTGTAGTAGTATTTCTAGATATTTGATAGATTGTGGAAAAACGAGAAAACCTTCTTCCTTTTGGAAAAATTGTATTTCTGGCTGAGAAGCGAAATCAGCTAGATTTTCTTCAGTTAAGCATGTGCCGAGTTCAGCAAACGCACTTTCATATTCAGGGGTATTGATTTCATATTTGCGACACTTCTCAAGTGCTTTTTTCTTTCTTTCATACCCTTTAGTTAAAATGGATAAATAAATGAAATCTGAAATGTCTTGATGTAATTTAGAAATATTTTCATCACTCAATCCTGTTGCCTTCTGATATTCGTTTTTATCTGATAAGACATATAATCGATAGATATCTCGTATATCCAATTTTTGTCTGGATTGACCAAAATGCTGTAAATCAAACATGAGTTTATCATATGGATCGCTAGGGCCAAGATTGGCAAGGGCTAAAATATTTTTTTCAAGCTCAGCAAGTCTTTCATGCGCAGAATAAGAAAATTGCTTTGTTTCTTCTTCAATTTTTTCTCTTATTTTATCAGCGTTAAGATATTTGAGTGTTAACTGTTGAACTTTTATATTAAATTCATTACGCATTCTGCCGATTTCTTGATCTAATGCAGTAATCTCAGGAAAATCGGTTTCAAAGGATTTGCTATCAGGATATTTTTCTTTAATTAAACTTTGAATTTTTTCTTCAAGTTGAATTCGTTCGTTTTTATATTCTGCGATAAATTCAACCATATTTGCTTTAATAACAAATTCTGGCGTATCTAAGTCTTTGTGCGAAAAAGTTGTGGGTCTTATTGTATTCGTTGTAGGCAGGGATTGATATGAATCAGGTGTTTTATAAATTTGTTGAATTTTTAATTTTTTCAACGAAGTCATAGGTAAAGAAAGATTAATGTTGTTGGCGCATGAAAATATTTGTTCTACAAACAAGCTCGTTTGAGAATAATTATCATATTCAGGAAGAGAATAAGTCGCGAAATCTTCTGGAGAATGAAGTGCCTTTAATAATATCCCAGCAAAATGAGGTATGAGAGACCTAGCGTTCTGAGAGCTTAATTGGGCGGTAGCTAAAATGGCATTTTCGCAAAAATGCTTCAGCTGTTGTTTTTCTAAGCTATCTTCATTCATTCTAGCGAGGCGGTAGTAGTGCATAAAATTAGTTATGAAATCATGATCTGTCATTCCCGGTGTTGGTAAGACCATTTGCAATGTTGGTTTTGCTAATAAACTTACGACCTCGAAAGAGGAAGTTATTTCTTCTGAAGTGCTTTCAAACGTTCTAGGCGTGATAACGGGCAATAGCACATTGTCAATTGAAGAGGCAAATCGAGTAACTTTTTTAGTTTTCTTGAGTTTTTCTTCAACCTGTAATTGTCGCTGTACTAATGATGGTTTAGTGTTGTTTTGTTCCCTAAGATAAGCTAACTCTTTAGCAAGCTTTTCTGCTCTCAACTGTCTAAATCTTGTTCCAAGAGGGCCTTTTGCTTTCTTTTTAAAATGAATAAGGCTCAACATCTCAAGTTCTTGATCATTAGCTAATAGCATACGTGAGGGAATATTTCTTTTTATATGATGATATTGATAAAGGTTTTTTTCAATTTCACCATTTAGGTTAGTGAAGAATTTTTGGATATTTTTGTTATGTTTTTCTTGATATAAATCTGATTTTGAATTTGTTTTTTCTTGAACGTTTTTTTCAAGATTAAATTTATTTCCTTTGGCTAAATGATGGCTTATTAATGATAATGTATGCGCTCTAACAGCAATGTATTTTGGGTTGCTAATTTTTGCTTCATCGGGAGAACGTGGAACACCATGAATAATTTTTTCAATTATTTCAATTTCTTTTTGTGTCCCTTTTAAACCACCTTTATTGATAATCTGATTAATATATTGCAATGCGGTATCTGGATCATATTGACAAAGACAAAGGTAGGATAAGTATAGCGCTTCATGAGTATCTTGTGCTTTAAATTGATTCAGGTTTTTATCAATCGCTATGGTAAAATAAGATTCGCTAGCAACATAATTCCATGGTTTATTAAGAGATAATTCTTGAATATCTTCTTGTTTATCATCCTTTTTATTGATGGTATCTTCTTTTATTTTCTGATGATTATCAAAAGAAAAATTAAAATAGGCTGTATGATACATGCTGTCTATGCTTTTGAAAGTTTGGTCATCTTTTTTGACATAAAATTCTTGAAAAGGAATAAGAGCGATTTCTTCTTTATTTATCTTATGTTCAAAAATAAGGGGTGCTTTAAGATGAGGTAAAGGATTATTTTGGTTGGGCTTTAATATAAGTTGTGGATCATGACTAAGCGTGAATTCCCATTGCTTTTCTTGATTAACACCATGAAGCTCTAGATTATACCGTGGAAAATAAATTTTTACCTCAGGGCCTTGAATAGAATCATTTTCCTTAATTAAAATTTCAATCATCGATGGATCTTCAAACTGAGAGAATAGGCTATATAGTTCTTCAATTGTAGTATTATCTAATTTATCTTGTGCCCCTTGTAGATTAAGGAGGGCATACCCTGTCTCATTAAGATTTTCATCGAGCTCCTTAATATTATTTTCTGTTGTAATAAAATATTTTTTTTCTGATCTTTCAATTAGACTTTCTCCCGTTTTTCCTTGCCAATAGCGTGTAGAGGCATCAAAAAAGGATTTAGGTAATGCAAATGCTTGTTCTTGAGCGCCCAGGTTACTGGTAGAAGGATCCTTCGGATTCTTCTTATCCACTAAAGTTTGCAATTCGAATATAATTTCTTTTCCATTGACTGCTTTTGAGCAATGATAAGCAAATGGTTTGGATAAATGAGGGGTTTCTATAAAATAACCTTTATTGTCATCATTTATTATTTTAAATTGCTTGGCTACGGTACCACTTTCTGAATGCACAATTGGAGTGACGGTAGAGGCTAGTGCAGTTTTGCCATAAAAATCCTGGTATAAAGGAGTTGCTGCTAGTGTAAATGGAATTTTGCTGATAAGTTCTCCTTTAATTCTGATCTCCCCAGTATTTAAATCAAAGTTAACAATAGTGTTGTCTTTTTCATCTTTTACAGTATAAAAAGGAAAATTATTTTCCCATATAGCTGATACAGGTAGTTCATTTGTCCCTTGGCTTTTTTGCCAACGAGTAATGAATGAAGGGATCTTTTCTTGATTTTTTTTAAATAATTCAACTATCTCTTTTCTAAGTTCGGCATCTTGATTGATGGCTTCAGCTGTCAAAGCTGGTAACTCTCGTAGTGTAGTTTTATAGTTTAAATAATGCTGAAAGACATTAAAAAGTGTTTCCTCGTTAGGGGAGTGCTGTTGCTTAAGAAGTTGTAAACATGTTTTAATATAAGTGAATGAAAGTGTGGTTTGAGATGCTATAGTTAAATTTTGGTAAGCAATTTTCTCTATATTGTTTTTCAATTCAGACAAATGAGTTGTTGAGAGATTATCATAAGGTGAGAGCTGGCTATTAAAGAAATATTGATGAAATGCATATTTTAGTTGGTAAAAGAAAATAGCAGTTTCTGAAATTTCTCCTTCTTTTGTATAATAGGTAATTCCCTGTTCAATGAATTCATTTATTTTATCGAATATTTTAGGGTTTGTTTCTAAGGATTTCAACAATAATCCAGGTTGAAATATATTTTTCTCAAAATAAAGCTGATACTCTTTTTGACTGAGTAATTCGATATTTTCACTAAAAAAATCAATGGTTGCCATAATTTGCAAACTTGGGGAAGAGCGTAAATTCCACATCGCTTTATTAATGAAGCTTTGTTTTGCTGAGAGTTTTTGACTGGTATCTTCTTGGGGGCCATTGGGTTGGGAATAAATAAAATTTGGATGAAACAATATATTCCTTTCTTTTTCATAATCATGAATTTGAAATGAATATTCCTTTCCCAATGGTTTAAAAATATATTCTGCATCACCGAAATCTGCTTCCAATGCAGCGGTGACATTTTTATTTTCAATGGAATGTCCCCATTCCATCAATTTAGCGTTAAGTTTTTTAGAACTTGACTGATTGCCATAAGATACAGTTTTATGGCTTGCATAAATATTGATGCTGGATTCTGTAGGATTTGTTTCAATAGACTTTAATATAGAATAGTCAAACTCTTTTAAGAAGTTATCGATTTGTTTGCTAAAATTTTCTGCATTTCTTTTTAAGGTTATCATTTCTAAAATATCATAAAATTCTTCAGGAGTTGTTTGTTCATTTAAGAATTCAATGAGAGCAACTTCATTACATAAGTCCTTTTCTTTTAATACAGCGATTTCTTCTGTAGTAAAACGCTTTGGGGCTTCTTTATCGAATATTTCTGTTAAGAATTTTTTTAAGCTATTTTCATGTGGGTGTTCCTTAATTAACCTGCTATAGACCTTCAAATGATCAAAAGCGATCTTGATTGATTCCTCAGCTGCATTTATTTGGATAAGTTTTTGATCAAATTTTTGATCTTTGGTCTCCAAAAATGAATTGTTATTTAGATCTCCCAGCATTGACTTATGATAAAAACTCCAAAAGGGGATGATTGAACCTTTAGGGCTTTTGATTGCTTGTGTTGCACATAGTCTGATGGCAGTTTGTGCATTCAATAAAGTAATAACTCGTTTAGGCCCAACTGATTGTTGAGGATCGATATGCTGGCAACTTTCACCATATAATATTAATAGCGCCGAGATGTTTTGTATAAATTTTGTCGCATCTTTAGGTTGCATTTTTGCATAATCATTTATATTTAATGATAATCCAAATAAAAAATTATCAATACTGTCAACAAGCGCTTCATGATGCTGTGATTGTTTAAAGCCTTGGATAGCTTGGATAAAGTGCTGAATATGCTCTTGCGAATAAGATTCAACATTTACAGCTTCTGGCAATTTTTCTTGAGGGGGAGTATATTTCAATGGCGTTGGTTTAAGGAAGTTAGTCTCACTTGCGTTAGTAAACGTTTGTACCGTTTTAGCTTTTTCTGCTAATGTGAGATCTAATACTATCGGAGTGATTTCTGGCTGCGTAGATGGCAAGGAAGTAATAATCCTTCTAATGAGGCTATAAGTTTCTTCAATTACTTCTTCAGGTAATAAAGTAGGATCTTTCTCAATAATTCTTGCTAAATTTTCAATAGCTAATTTAATTTGTTCAACATCTTTGTTGTTCAAAGTATAAGTTTGCTGGGAAAATTTTTCGATTGAATATTTTTTTAAACAAAAAATGAAGGTCCTTGCAGTAAGAGGATTGGGCATAGCGCCTTTGATTAATTCATGCAGTACCTTTTCAGTGCAGGTACCAGAACGTTGCCCCATCGTTATGATTTCTTTGAAGCTAAGATCTACTTCGCGCGGATCAATCGCTTTACCATCAAGATAAGCAATACTCGCAATAGCTTCATGATATAATCTATCAGCATTATACACTCTATTTCTTGTAATATCGTAATTTCTTATTCTACTTTCAACTCTAGGTTTCGTTATTTCGGTAATGAAGAATTTGAGATTTTCCAACGTAACTGAGTTTTTTGGGATCTGAAACGCAGCGACAGGGATGTATCTATCTTTGTCTGCGCTTGGAATTTTAATGTGATTATCTAAGCCGGCACCTGAATTGTAAATCAAGAATACAATATTGCCATCTTTGTCTTTTCGAAATTCATAGACCATGGCATGACCAGAAGGCTCTCCGGACCATCCCCCAGGAAAGAAAATACTCTTCTCATTTACACCTTCTGGCATATCTTGAATTTTTTGTGCGATCCCATGTGCAAAGTCAAGATATTTTTCTTTGCGTTCTTCTTCTGGGACAAACATAATGTCTTCTGTTAGAGTATTGATGCCTTCAACTATAACAAGCATTTCATTTAATTTTTCTTCTAAACGTTCAATTTGAGAAAGTTGTAGTAATTGTGGGGGGAAGCTAGTTTTTCCCTGCTTTATTTCAGAAATAAAATGACTGAGAAATGTAATCGTATTTTTAAACTCTTCTCCTTCTAAGGTTCTAGTGCCAATAAGATGTGCATCATTATTAATATGAGAAAATAATTTTAATGAGAGTGGTGTTTCTTGAGTCTCTTCCTCTGAAGGAATATGAGTATATTCCTCAAATTGAGGTTCAATTTTTTTGATGCGTATAGGAGGAGCGTAAGATGTTCGCAATTTTTCTAAATCAATTTCCTCATCCAAAGGGTTAATTTTTTTCACCACAAGGGAGGGTTGGATATCTTGTGTCGAATTTTGTGTGATTGATTTTTTTTCAAGAATAGCTACGATGTTTTGATCTATATCTTTTTCTTTTGCTATGTCCAGAGCAGTTTTTCGTCCCTTTTTTCTATCTACATCTATTTCTTCTCTAGATAAGAGTATTTCTATTATTTTTGGATCTGCATCGCTATCTAGCGCATATATTAAGGGGGTGCCATACATGAAATTATCTTGGTTGATATCAAGCGTTGAATTTGAAAGGAGCATCTCTACAAGCTCAGGATTACCACTGTTAATCGCATACATAAGCGGCGTCTTTGACATGTAATCTTGCTGATTAATATCAATTCCTGCTTCAATAAAGGTTTTGATGATGTCTATGGAGGCTTTATTCTCTATTGCTTGACTAATAAGATTTTTACCTAGTCCATCGACTTCTTTATCAAAATTTATATCTTTTTTTTGAAGTAAAGCTTTGATAATTTCTATGTCAGACTTAAAAGCTAGGGCCATTTCTAAAGGCCTGCCATATAGCAAAGAAGATGTGAATTCGGCATTTAATGCAATTAAGCCTTTAACGAGTTCTAGATTTGCGTGTAATAGAGCGTGGTGTAAAAGGGTATTCCCAGTGTTATCAGTTAAATTAACATTTTGCTTTGATAGGACTTCATTTGCGAGCTCTGTGGGGATGATAAAGCTTTTTTTGTTTTTAGTGTCCAAAAGGGTGTTTAATAGTTCGATTTGTTCACGGGTCATTCCAATCATGGATTGCTCTTTATATCTGGTTTTATAGCTATATGATGAGACTTGCAGAGTCATACTTTTGTTCAGTTTTTATAAGTAAAGCCTTTTAAAGGAATTGCACGATTCCTAAGGCAGGAATAAGAAGCAGAATGAGTGACCAAATGGAGGAGCCCTAAGGACAAAGGGCACACAAGTTAAGAGATAGCTGTAAATGAACTGGATGAAAGGTATTTTTGACAGGATTTTGTAGATTTGCTTAAGCTTTTATCTCTGTAAACCGATGAGTTTTCAATATCTCTTGGCATTTACAGCCACTAAATAAATAAGGAGTAAATATGCGTTTACAAAATAAAGTAGCCATTATTACAGGGGCTGCCAGTGGGATTGGGAACGCTATTGCCAAAAAATATGCTGCTGAAGGAGCAAAAGTCGTGATTGCAGACCTGGATAGTGATCATGCAGAGCTTGCCGCAAAATCGCTTCGTGAAGAGGGACATGAAGCGATGAGTGTCGTGATGGATGTCACTAATGAAGATCAAGTGAATAAAGGCGTTGAAAAAGTGGTTGCTGCCTATGATAAGGTGGATGTCCTCGTTAGTAACGCAGGGATCCAAGTGATTTCTCCTGTGGAAAGCTTACCCTTGGCTGATTGGAAAAGGATGTTGGCTATTCATCTTGATGGAGCCTTTTTGACTACGCGTGCCTGCTTGAAATATATGTATAAGCAAAATAGTGGCAGTATCATTTATATGGGCTCAGTACATTCTAAAGAGGCTTCTTTATTAAAGGCGCCTTATGTGACTGCAAAACATGGTCTTATAGGATTATGTAAGGTGGTGGCAAAAGAAGGTATCAAACACAATGTTCGCGCGAATGTGATTTGTCCAGGATTTGTTCGCACGCCGCTTGTTGATAAACAAATTCCAGAACAAGCAAAAGATTTAGGGATAAGCGAAGATGATGTAGTGAAAAAGATAATGCTCAAAGACACTATTGATGGCGAATTTACAACAGCTGAAGATGTGGCTGAAATTGCATTATTGTTTGCATCATTTGATTCTAATGCACTGACCGGACAGTCGCTTCTAGTTAGTCATGGCTGGTTTATGCAATAAAAAGTTATCATGTCAAGATAAATGGTTCAGCGTGGGGCATCGCATAGTGTGTCCCATCATTTCTCTTACCATCAAATGCTAAGTAATCATCACATTCAATCTTTTGAGCTTTTCCCAATAGAATTAAGCAAGCAGCGCCAAACATTGAATGAGAAAATAAGATAACTCTTTTTCTTGTATAGAGATGATTTATTTCTTGGAGAGCTTGGTTTGCACGGACGATGACTTCACAGAAGTTTTCTCCCTCTTGATAGACATTATTTCCATTCACTCCAGACTTTTTTACTAGTGAATTTTGATCTTTATAAAATAAATGGCAGCTATCATCAGCAGGTATATCGCAGATGCGTCGGTTATCCCATGCTCCAAAAGACATCTCTCTTATTTTATTATTGACATGAAAGCGATCCCATAAATTATTACGCTGAATAAGTGGGATCCCGGTTTCCTTGGCCCTTGATAAAGGACTATGAAGAATAGCATCCGGTTCCCACCCTTGATGAAAAAAATTCTTTTCAATTTTTAAAGCTACTTCTTCGGCTTGCTGCTGGCCAAACGTAGTGAGTTGATTGATTTCTTCGTCAACATTACCTTGATAAATTCGATGCTCATGATTTTTAACGCCTATTGTAACCATTTTTTTATTAATAGTTGCATTATTTAAACTTTGCCCACAATTTCCATACGTCTCGCCATGACGGACAAAAATTAAGCTACAACTTAACTTTAATGGCGTAAAGTGAGAGGCATATCGTAAATGACCAGTACCAGACTCAACTATAATACCTAGTTTTTCAAGATTATTTTCTTGTAACATTTGGATAAAGATGCCTTCTTAAATTTATTAGATTAAAAGAGCAAAACGAGTAAAATAATTTTCATCAGTCGCATCATGAGGATAACCAGATAGATTGCTGCGGTAATTAGCTAGATCTTGATGATCTATTAATAATTTTTCCTTTATTTTGGTATGGAGAATTACTGCCTTTTGGTAACATTCTAAAGCTTGTTCCCACTGAGCACTATTGCAATAAATTCTTCCTAAACTATTGTAAATATAGGCAAGTTCTCTCATGTCAGACGAGAGTTTTTTTTCAAGCATTTCATATTTACTAATTGCTTTATTATATGCTTCCATGGTTAATTTTTCTAATTGGTTTCGTTTTAAATGATACCCTGCAATGTAATAGTAGCGCGCCATTCTTCTTATGTAATAATCATTATTTATATTCGAAGTGTCTTGAATAATCTCTTGAATTTTTTTTCTTGCTAAAACTTCTCTAATTTGAATTGATATTATATTAGGTGAAAGCAATAAATAGAAAAAAGCAGTTAATCCATCGTGAGTGATTGTCAATTGTTCAACCTGATCTAAATCTAAATTCTTTTGCAGCAAGGTGTCAATATGTCCTTCGTTTGTTCCATCGCCGAATAAACAATAAATTTTATTTTCTTGTATAAAATCTATTAGGTTTATATAGTCGAATTTTCCCGGACAGAGGGAGGCCCATGTTAATAAATTACAATCACTAGAATTTGTCATATTGATATTACAATTTTTGTCGATAACGAGATGCTTCACTGCAGCAGTGTTCCCACAAATGGCAGCATAAGAGGTGATTTGCAAATTACAAAATGCTAAAAAATTGTTCCCATAAAAATTAATTCTTTGAAAAAAAATCTCAATTTCCTGAGGATCGGTTTCGTAAGGGGGATTGGTAATTTTCATTCGTTAACTTATCCAGAAGTTTAATTTGGTGCAAAATACCTTGGATTAAAAGATGATCTTGTTTCTTATCCATGCCTGGATAATTTCCATTTCCATAAGCCCCGTGATAACACAACAGATCTGTATAATCTTGAGATTTATCAAAAATTTCTTTTAGTATTTTGCCTTCAGAATTGGAGGGATCAATTGCTTTAACAGCATATAAAATACCTGATGCGATACCGCGCTTCAATCCAAGTAATGGCATTGTCATTTTGTGTTTTTGATAAAGTTCTATGATACCCATAATACATCCTCCACGAATCAATTTACGTAGAGGATCTCGGCCAACACGTATGATGGGATCATCTTTAATATTTCTGCAATGCTTGAAAAAGGTTGATTTTAGAAATTCTAATTGGCTGTTTTTTATTTCGGGATATTCTGCGCGTAAAATTGGAGCTATCTCATGCTTCATCATGCCTTGGATAAAATGAAGAATCATCGGGTCACGGCTAGCTGCGGCAACAGTTTGATAACCCATTAACCCCCCAAGCCATGCCAAGATAGCATGAGGACCATTAATGAATTTATTTTTGAGAAAAATATACTGATCTAAATTTTTTACTGCTTTTATGGCAGGAAATCTTGATACTTCTGGTACACCATCTGGCACATATAGAACAAAACTTAGCTCAGCATTAAATAGATTAATTTGCAAGCCAAATTGTTTCACTGCTTTTAATAATTTTTTAGGTGATGAAAAAATTTCATTAACTTGTTGGTTAATAGATTTTTTAACATCGAATAGTTGCAATGGTTTGGCATGATTTGAGTGAAGATAGTTTTTTCTTAATTGGGATTTTAATTGTTGTAGCAATATTTCAGTATCTATTTTATTAACAATTCTGTCTACCATCGACGGAAGAAAGTGAATAGATTTTAAAACTTTCTCACAATACTCAGGATTATTTGTTTGCTCTAGCATTGCGGTATAAACAACGTGTCTAGTAAAATCTGCACAATCAGGTTTATTCATTAGAATAAAAATTTTTAATCCTGCTTGATCTGTTTCATATCGAGCGATAAGTCCTTGCGCTATTATATTCGCAGATTGCAATAATCCTTCTTCTGTTAAGCAAATGGCCATAATATTTGATTGGATATAGAGATCATGGATATTTTTATGATTTCTTGAATACACCATTGTGACATTGTTTACGCAAGTAGTTTGACTTTCCTTTGATGCATCATGTTGGATCCTGAACTGATGATTGCAGTTGATGAGAAGATTGATAAATTTATCACTTGATGTCGCAACAATGTTATATTCAAAAGGACTTTGAGAGATAATATCCGCCATCAGCCCCAATCCTATATACCCCCCTCCATGGATCGCAAAAACACGTTTCTTATTCCTTGCAAGACGAGATTGGATTTTTTTATAAATTAAAGCAGCTTCGTTTGAGAGATGTTCTAGTGGGAATGAATTGAATCGAATATTAGTTAATGTTGTATTCTCAATAGTTGCTTCATTTAAAATACTTAGAATTTCTTCGACTTTTTCATTTTTAATCTTTGGAAGCAGTAAAGTTTCGAGAAAACTTGTATTTTTTATTAGTGAAGCAATAGATGAGTAATCTAAAAATTCTTCCCTTGATAAATCTAGGCAAATCCCTTGTTTAAGATGGGCTTTTTCTAGTGCAAGCATGAATACCTCCGTTTGCTTTTTAGCTGACTAATTTTGCATGAGATGAGATAAGACAGTAAACACTATAAAATACGAAGCGGTGCAAAATTAGCTGCCACAAAATCATAATTAATTTGTATAAGAATGATTTTTTCCATGTAGGATACTTCGTATTCTAAGTAATTTTTTTCGTATTGTCAAAAAAGTCCTTATAAAACATGATATTATGTTCTGGATTAATTTACACCACAAAGAATTTTGTTTCTAATATTATTTCGTAGAGAAAGTTTTATGCAAACACAAAATATTTGTCATGATGTATTAGTAGAGCTGCGAAAGATAATGCGAGCGATTGATTTGCATTCCAAAAAATTAATGCAATCTTTTGGGTTAACAGGACCCCAAATGATTATTTTAAAAGAAATTATTAAAGCAGAGCGAATGCCAATTAGTTTATTGGCCAAAAATGCAAGTTTAAGCCATGCAACAGTTACCTCTATTTTAGATAGATTGGCTAAAAAGGAATATGTCGTTAGGGTTCGGGATGTTGAAGACAAAAGAAAAATTTATGTTCAAGCAAGTGAGCAAGCAAAAGAGTTAATCAGTCGAGCGCCGGCGTTATTGCAAGAAAATTTTATTGAAGAATTTATAAAGCTCGAAGATTGGGAGCAATCATTACTACTTTCAAGTCTACAAAGAATAGCAAGTATGATGAATGCAAAAAAGATTGATGCTTCTCCAATTTTGATAAATCATGATATTGAATGATGGCAGCTTACTTAAAAAGTGATATAGGTTATTTCTACGTTAAGTTTCTTCAGGTGTGCGAGCATTAATTTTTAAGGCGTGGATTTCGTGCGGTATTAAATCTTTTAATAAATGATAAATCATTTGATGTCGCTTAATTAAAGATAACCCTGTAAATTGAGAAGAAACAATAATTACTGCAAAATGACTTGCCCCTCCTTGTGCGCCAGGATGCCCTACATGCGCGGCGCTTTCATCAATGACCTCCAGTGTCACCGGTGAAAGTACCGCTAAACGATTAATGATTAAATCTTTACGTGCAAGAGGACTTAGATTTTTCAAGGGGTATTCTTCTCTTGGTTACCTTCTGGGAGATAGCGTGAGACCAAAACACCTTGAACAACGACAAATATAACAGTCAGGCCAAGTGTGCCGAATAATTTAAAATTCACCCAGGTATCCGTATCAAAAGAGTAGACGATAACCAGGTTTAGCACGCCCATAAAAAAGAAAAAGCTGAACCAGCTGATATTTAATTTTGTCCATGCTTTAGGAGGAAGTGATAAGGATTTATCTAACATTTTTTGTACAAGTGTTTTTTCACTGAGCAGTTGGCTTCCTAAGAAGATACACCCCAATACCCAATAAACAACAGTTGGTTTCCATTTGATAAATAGTTCATTTCGAAACAATAATGTGGCGCCACCAAGAATGACGACCATCGCTAATGTAACCAGTTGCATCATATCTGGGCGTTGACCACGGAATAAGCTGGTGCCAATTTGGACAATAGCTGCAACCATTGCTGTCGCTGTTGCAACATAAATGTTATAAAACTTGTAAGCGATAAAAAAAACAATGATAGGCAACAGGTCGTAAAATAATCTCATGCATTCCTCTGTTGTCGAAGTTCCCCTTTTAAGCCTAGGCTAAAGAAGAGCATCCATGAAAAGTTTGAGCACTATATGACCAGATATTTTACCATGCATTGTGATAACCCGCAGCCCCGCCTGATTAAACAAGCAGCGGAGGCTATCCAATCTGGAGAATTAGTGGCTTATCTTACTGATTCTGGGTATGCATTTGGGTGTGCCCTCACCAGTCGGGATGCTTTAGAAAAGCTGCGCCGTTTGAGAGGGTTAGACGAGAGGCATCCTCTTACCTTACTTTGCCACTCTATTTCAGAAGCTGCCCAATATTGTCAGATAAGCAATGAAGTTTTTGCTATTTTAAAACGCTATACCCCTGGTCCTTATACTTTTATTTTGCCTGCCACAAAGAAAGTGCCTCGATTGGTTCAAGGAATAAAGCGTAAAGTCGTTGGGATCCGTATTCCACAACATCCTATTGCACTGGCATTGGCTCAAGCGATTGGAAGTCCTATTTTAAGTAGTACTTTATGGCTTAAAGGTGAGTCAGATCCAATTCACTATCCTGGTGAAATAGCTCAAAAAACGAAGGGAGAGGTAGATCTTATTATTGATGGGGGAAGCTACCAAGGAATGCCTAGCACTGTTGTAGATTTGGTGGAAAGTACACCTAAAGTGATCCGTAAAGGGATAGGGGATCCGGCTCCATTTGAAGGGGCAGATTAAATCATAGCAAGAATAAGCAGTGTATTTACGTCTTAAACCAGGTCTTCTTCAGCCTGTTGAGGCGCTGCACTTTCTTTTTTGCGTAGCAAGAAGTGGATATAGGTAAAAAACTTCTTGAAGCTAGGGAGTTTTACCCTTCCGAGTGCGTAAACCAAAAAACAAATCACTACCAGTGTTAACACTGCGACAAATGCCTCATTTGTATCTGGTGGTGGGGCAGAAGAATTGGGCGGCGGTACCACAAACATCGTTGTCACTAAAATCTCAATCCCTAATAGATAAAATACCGAAAAGTTGGCATACTACCTTTTCTGTAAGATTTAGTCAAAACAAATAATTACAAGCCAATTTTATAACTAATTTTTTTGTGAGAAATGTCTCCTAGCACATGGTTGCTCTATGGCATACAATCCGAGCAAAGTGGTTTTATTTAAAAAGTAAGGTAGAAAAGTGAGTGTAACTGGCTCTGGAAGTGAAAATCAGCGTGTAGTCTCTGGGATGCGTCCGACAGGCCCATTGCATTTGGGGCATTATCACGGTGTGCTTAAAAATTGGATCCAGCTTCAGTACCAATATGAATGCTTCTTCTTCGTTGCAGATTGGCATGCATTGACCACTCATTATGAGGACCCTATCGATATTGAAGAAAATGTATGGGAAACCTTTATTGATTGGTTAGCATGTGGAATTAACCCGGGTTCTTGTAAATTATTTATTCAGTCACGCGTTCCAGAGCATGCAGAATTGCACTTATTGCTGTCTATGTTAACGCCATTAGGCTGGCTTGAGCGCGTTCCCACTTACAAAGATCAACAAGAAAAATTAAGAGAGAAAGATCTGGCGACCTATGGTTTCTTAGGTTATCCCTTATTACAAAGTGCAGATATTTTAGCCTATAAAGCTGGATTTGTTCCTGTAGGTGAAGATCAAGTTTCCCATCTTGAATTAACGCGTGAAGTGGCAAGGCGTTTTAATCATTTATATGGAAAAGAAAAGGGATTTGAAGAAAAATCTCTTGCAGCTGCAGCAAAAATGGGAAAGAAAAATGCCGCTATTTATCTTGAATGCGCTAAGCAATACCGTGAAACGGGTAATGTGGAAGCATTAGAAAGAGGGAAAGCATTAGTGTCATCTCAAGGGAATGTTTCCCTGGGAGACAGAGAGCGACTTTATGGATACTTAGAGGGAACAGGTAAAATCATTTTGCCGGAACCTTATCCCTTATTATCACAGCATCCAAAGTTGCCTGGTTTAGATGGTCAGAAGATGTCTAAATCTTATGGAAATACCATCGCCATTAGAGAAGCGCCAGAAAATATAGAGAAAAAAATACGAGTGATGCCAACTGATCCCGCACGGGTTCGCCGTACTGATCCAGGCGATCCAGAAAAATGTCCAGTGTGGTCATTACACAAAGTGTATTCTTCTGAAGAAACTAAAAATTGGGTAATGCAAGGTTGTACTACGGCAGGTATTGGTTGTTTAGAATGTAAAAAAGCAGTGAGTGATGCCATTGTTGAACATTTGCGACCGATTCAAGAACGCGCCATGGAATATAAAAATAACATGCCTTTAGTAAAAGAAATTGTGCGTGAGGGTTGCGAGGCCGCCAGAGATCTTGCCGAAGAAACGTTAGAAGAGGTTCGGGAAGTCATGGGGTTAGTTCACCGTGAGCGATAAAGTTACCTTAGAGGAAGCGCAAACAGAGAGTGAGAATATGTTAGTTGCGCAAGATCCGAGTGCCGAACAAATCACTGAAGAAGAGAGTACACAGTTTGCTTCACAAGAAGGGCAAAAAAGTGATCAAGAAAATGTTTTAGCATCCCATGCTGATGCAGCTTTGCAAAAAGGGGAAGAGGGAAGCGAAACACAATCTTCTGAAGAAGACATGTCTCCTTTTGCAGTGATAAATGGGGTAGCACTGACTAAACTGCCTGAAGATCTTTATATTCCACCAGATGCGATGGAAGTATTTCTGGAAGCATTTGAAGGTCCATTAGATCTTTTATTGTATCTTATTCGTAAACACAATCTTGATATCTTAAATATACCGATTGCTGAAATCACCCATCAATACATTGAATATATTGAATTGATGAAAGATTTGCGCTTAGAGTTGGCTGCAGATTATTTGGTGATGGCAGCAATGCTTGCTGAAATCAAATCAAGAATGCTATTACCGCGCTCGGAAGAGGCTTCAGAAGAAGAAGATCCTCGAGCAGAACTTGTGCGTCGCTTGCAAGAATATGAAAGAATTAAACAAGCCGCAGAAAGGCTAGAGCAAATGCCACGGCTTGATAGAGATATTATCACTAAGAGTGTGTTTGTAGCTCCCATCGAGCAAACGCTAGCACCTCCGGATGTTGAGTTATCTGAATTATTGAGTGCTTTTTTAGATATCCTAAAGCGATCTGAGCTTATTGCTACCCACAAAGTACATAAAGAGCTGCTTTCTGTACGTGAAAGAATGAGCCACGTATTAGATCTTGTTAATACACGTCGCTTTGTGGAATTTCATGAGTGCTTTGATTTGACTGAAGGTCGTTTGGGCGTGGTCGTCAGCTTTATTGCAGTATTAGAGCTCTTAAAGCTAGGATTAATTGATATCGTCCAGACAGAGCTTTTTGGTCCTATACATATTACCCAGTGTAATTCAGCGATAGAAGATCAAGATAATCCACGCAATGATCAGTTTGCCTCTGCCAATAGATCATCTAATGCTGAAACAGAAGGATTGCCTGACGCCCAATATGAAGAACAAATGCGTCACATTAGCGAGTTTGAGGATGATTACGCATGAAAAAACAGACTAAAGAGACCAAACAAACGAAAAAGGCAAAAGAGTCTATAAAGCCAAAGCTAACTAAGGTTAAGGTTATAGAACCTATAGCACAAGAAGCAGAAGAGCCAATAGAGCTCAAAGAAGCCCAAGAGCCAACAGAGCTAATAGAGCCAATAGAACTCAAAGAAGCCCAAGAGCCAACAGAGCCAAAAGAACCAAAAGAGATAAGTAATCTGAATGGACTGGTCAGAATTGTAGAAGGGGTATTGTTTGCAGCTAGCTTGCCGCTGTCCGTCGATGCAATTATCAAATATTTTCCTGAAGAGGAAAGACCTAAAGCAGATGCGGTGCGTAAAGCGCTTGTTCAACTGCGAGCTCACTACGAAGAAAGAGGCATTAAACTGGTTGAGGTAGCGTCTGGATATCGTTTTCAGGTGGCAGATGAGGTTACGCCCTATATTGCCCAAAGTTTAGAAGAAAAACCGGCGCGATTTTCTCGTGCACTGTTAGAAACACTCGCCTTAATTGCGTATCGCCAGCCGATTACTCGAGGCGAAATTGAAGATATTCGAGGGGTAGTCGTTAGCACAAATATTATCAAAACCTTGGATGAGCTAAATTGGATAAGGGTAGTGGGGCATAAAGAAGTTCCTGGAAAGCCAGCATTATTTGCGACAACCAAATCATTTTTGGATTATTTTGGTTTAAAAAGCTTAGAGGATTTGCCTCCTTTGGCAGAATTGCAAGAATTTGAAATGTCATCACCCCCTACGGGCGATCCTCAATTAGCGGATCCACAGCTAGAATTGGATGTTTCTTTGGAGCAAGATCCTGCTCCTCTTGAAACAAAAAATGAAGAAGATGAAGACAGCAATGAAGGTGCGGCGCAGGCACAAGAAGGACCGCCAGTACCATCGGAAATCTCGTGCGAAAGTGAACAAGAGGATGAAGATGAAGACTATGACGATGAAATGAATGAATTGCATGAGGAGTTTTCCGATGACACGGTTGCATAAATTATTGGCTAACGCAGGAGTAGGATCGAGACGAACCATTGAAAGTTGGATCCGTGCCGGCAAAATTCAAGTGAATGGAAAATGTGCGCAGATTGGGCAGGAAGTGACTATTCACGATAGGGTACATGTTGACGGTAAATTAATCGATCTTGAACATGTATCACCACAACAGCCACGATTTTTAATTTACAATAAGCCCGAAGGCGAAATATGCTCCACCGTTTCAGAAGAAGGTAAAAGCAGCGTATTTGATAGCTTACCCCCCCTTGATCAAGGAAGATGGGTAATGGTTGGGCGTTTAGATGTGAATACCTCCGGTTTATTACTCTTTACTAACAATGGTGAATTAGCGCATCAATTGATGCATCCTAGCTTTCAGGTTGAGCGTCAATATGCCGTAAGAGTATTGGGGCAAGTGACATCACAGACTTTGCTGAGTTTAAAAAAGGGGGTAGAGCTCCAAGATGGTGAAATGTCCCGCTTCAAAGACGTTGTTCCCAGAAATTCAAGCACTGGAGCTAATCAATGGTTTAATGTTACGCTCTCGCAAGGTAAATACAGAGAAGTGCGTCAGTTATGGGAAGCAGTCGGTTGTACGGTTAGCCGTTTGATCCGTATTAAATATGGTAGCATTAGTTTGCCTAGAGAACTTAAAAAAGGGAAATGGCAAGAGTTACCATTGGGCCGCGTCGAGGAACTGGTTGCTTCATTCAAAGCAAAAAAATTGGTTTCTTCCTAATTTTTTCGCTTCATAAAGTGCCATATCTGCTTTCTTTAACAATTTTTCTGGCAGATCTTCTTCTTGAAAATGTGCGATCCCCACACTGATGGTGACGGGGATTTTCGCATTTTGGTAAATAAACTCTTTATGTTCAACCTGTTGACGAAGTCGCTCAGCAACCAATTTAGCGCCTTCTAGCGGTGTATGATTAAGAATAATCGTAAATTCCTCTCCACCATAGCGAAAAACTTGATCAGTGCTTCGATGTAGTTGAGTCATGAGATGACTCAACTTTGCTAATACGAAATCTCCCGCAGGATGGCCATATTGATCGTTAATTCTTTTGAAATGATCGACATCAATCATGAGTAAAGAAAAGGGGGTATGATGCCTTTTGGCAAAATCTATTTCTCTACGAATAGCTTTCTCATAAGCGCCTCGATTGCCAAGTGAGGTTAAGGGATCAGTAAAAGAGTGCAATATCGCTTCATGATAGTGAATAGCATTCCTTAGCGGATATAGTAGATGATGAATGGCATTTTCAACGGTGACTAATTCTTGCTTGGTAAAAGGTTTTTTTCTAGTAATCGTAATGTCACCTAGAGACATATTATCAATGGACAGCGGGCAATGGTGTGCGTGTGCTGTTTCTTGGCCAAATTCTAAGCCATGTTGTGTCAGAATATTTTGATAATGGAAACTATGGTAAGGAATAAACTGTTGCAGCTCTTGGTGGAACTGCTTAATCAAATCATACACATCTAAGGTGGTTTGTAAGACTTGCCCTAAGCGTAAAGATTGCTGATTAAGTATCTCAGCATACTCATTTCGTAGTGGTGAGCTTTCATGAATATAGATACGCTTTTGTGGATCTTTAGGGTTAGGTGTCTTCCCTGACGGCACGAATTTCATGCAAAACCTCCTAGGATGCTTTGCATTTATTATAGTCGAGGATAGAGCTCCACTATCTCAACAAGTAATTGACTGTTAATAAAAACAGTTTAGATACTTGGATATGATCGATTTCCTCCCAAAAGAAAGAGGATAACCCCCTTTCTTAAATTTCCACTTCAACCGCTTTACCACGGATCTCTTTAGCACTTTCGCTTAACAAGTAAAGATAATGCGGCATGATGTCTTCAGGTGCAGGTAAAGACAGTGGATCAATAGCAGGATAGGATTTTACGCGTAACCCAGTACGAACCTTTTTAGGGTTAATGCAATTTACCCGGATATTTGTATTGGTTTCCAATTCCTGATGTAAGCTTTGTGCCAATCCCATAATGCCAAACTTGCTGGCACTATAAGCGCTCCAATAAGCCTTACCTTGAGTGGCCTCATCGGCGGTAGTAAATAAAATAGACGCATGCGGTGTTTCTTGTAACAAAGGCAGTAATGCATGGGTTAAAAGATAAGGCACATTTAAATTGAGCTGGATCACTTCTTGCCACTTGTGTGGAGAAAGATGTTCCATTTGGCAAATTTGTCCCACCATGCCAGCATTATGAACAATCGCATCTAGCCGATTGAACATACCTTTAATGCTTTGTGCTAAGTCCGCAGCATGTTGTGGCTCTGCTCTTAAAAGATTAAGCGGATGAATGGCTGGCTCTGGGTATCCTGCTGCTACAATTTCATCATAAAGTGCTTCTAGTTTTTTAATCGATTTTCCTAAGAGAATGGTGGTAGCGCCATATTTAGCAGCGTGAAAAGCAAGTGCTCTACCAATACCATCGCTTGCACCTGTGATTAATATAACCTGATTATTTAAAGCCCCAGGCGCAAGTGTCGTTTGATTTAATGTTAATTTGTCCATACTTTACCTCAAAAATAATGAGAAAATCTTTTTGCACGTTGTTTTTCACGCCATTTGGTTCGCCATGCAATCCATAATTTAAATAGCGGTGTTAGTTTGTATTGTTGGGTCAGCACAGGAAAGTTGTCGCGCTCTATTTCATCAAGTAATGCCAGCGATAAATTAGTGAACACCAATGGCCCTAAAAGCGAGTAGCGATTCTTTTCTGGTAGCAGTTGATTAGCTTTTTCATAATGTTCTCTGGCACGCGTGGCTTGCATCGCGAGCAATTGGCAGAGTTTCTCATCCTGCTCATGAAAAAGTTGCTCATGGGTAAGAGAACAAGCAACAAGATCTTCTTCCGAAAAATAGCACTTACCTTGACGAATATGTGCGCCAAAATTGAATATAAAATAAATAAGTTGCGATGCTATTCCACAATGTTTGGCAAATGCTAAAGTGTTTTGGTCTTGTTGAATAAACAATTGACAAAATAAGCTATTTTGAGCGCCACCTATTTTTTGACAATAATTAAGTTGCTGCACATTGGTTTCAAAATGAGGATGTTCAAGATCAATTAGCGTTCCTGCGACAATATCTTGGAAACACTGCTCTGGTAATTGGTATGTTTCAATAAGAGGAAGCAGCGCGTGGCTTAAGGGATGTTGTGGGCTGTTTGCATATAAACGCGCTATTTCCTGTTGCCACCAAAGTAGTTTTGTTTTGGTTATTTCAATCTCATTTACATTGGCGAGAATGGCTTTCATTTGCTGACAAAAAGTGTACAACACGCGAGCCGCTTTTTGTTGCAATGGAGATGCAAATACCAGCGCATAATGAAGGGTGCTTGCACGTGGAATGATTTTAGGCTGAAAGTGCTCAGAGACCATGGAGTATATAGGCATCCTCAAACATAGGGCCATGAATTGTAACGTTTCCCTTATCGCTTCGAAAGCTTTGGCTAAGGGAAGTTACCAATCAAGCCTTAAATTAGTGCCTTAACTGATTAATAGTTACAGCATTTGATTTTTAAGCAAGTCATACAGCTCTCGAACAAAGGAGTGTATACAAAATACATCACTTTTGTGCGTGAGCTGCAACAACCATGCTGAAAACTCAGGTGCGATGACCTAGGATGCCGAGCGCTCTTTTTAGGCTCTAAACGCTGAGGTAATCCTTTTTGTCTGAGTGAGAAGGAGGTTGAGCATTACCCTGAAAGGAGGATGAAGCGCTTTGCTGAAGCAGCTCTAATCGCATTTGCTGCCAGCGTAAATGTAATAACAACATTTTGGGAGAAATAGTTTCTTGACTCATTTTTACTGCTTTGAACTTAGACATTGTACCCTCTTATGCTTTCCGTGCTGAGGTACTCTTCAACTGCTTTACTTGCGCCTTACCTAAAACCAAACTGGTTTGAGAATTGACGAGAAAACTGCTGTGAGTATCGTTAAACTACAAAATCCTTAAAAATCCAAGCGTGAGGACTATATTTTGGATTGGAAAATGAAATCTGAGGAGAGGAAGAAACTGAAAGATGTGTGCGAGATTTCTTAAAGAGCCTAAGAAAATAATGTAGAAATTCTCTTCAGTATAGCAAGGAAGAAATATTATGCAAAAAGAAAATGCTCAATATCAGAAATTTTTTCAAGATAATAGTCAGCTTGCCAGTGCTTAGCATCTTCATGACGAGGGATATAACCATACTGGGCAACGCCGCAGGGCATCTTTGCACTCTTGCTGGCCTCTACATCTGTCTTGGCGTCTCCAATATACCAACAGTTCTCAGGCTTCACCTTTAAGGTTTTGCATGCATGTAAAAGAGGCGCAGGATCCGGCTTATTCACTGAAAGCGTATCCCCAGCAACGACGCAAAGCGCTGCTTGCAAAGGCTTAAATTTTTCAATTAATCGGGTGGTATAAACTTGCTGCTTGTTGGTAACAATACCCCAGGGGATCTCTTTATCGGTGATTTGTTGTAATAAGGTGCTTACCCCCGGAAAAAGCTGGCTTTGAAATCCAGTATTTTGGTAATAAAGCGCCAGGAAACGTTCTTTAAGATCATTAAACGCAGGATCTTGTTCAGACAACTTAAATGCAAAGCCAACCATCCCCTTGGCACCAAAAGAAACAAATTCTCTAAGTTCGGCTAACACAACAGGCGGTTTACCCTCTTCTTGAAGCAGGTGGTTTAAGCAATAAGCAAATTCTGGCGCGGTATCAAGGAGTGTGCCATCTAAATCAAATAAAACGGCTTTTTCCGCAGTCATAAACCATCATCCTTTTCAAAATGCATAAGATAATTCACCGAGACATCGTCAGATAAAGTATAAGTCTTACTGAAGGGCTGATAACTCACTCCCTTAAGATTTTTGAGAATAAGATCATAGTCCCGTGACCACGCTGCTAATTCACTAGGGCGGATAAAACGTTCATAATCATGCGTACCCCTGGGTAGCATTTTCATGACATACTCTGCCCCAATAATGGCAAATAAGAATGCTTTAGCGGTGCGATTCAGGGTAGAAAAGAAAAGATGTCCACCTGGCTTTAAAAGCATGGCACAGGCAGAAATCACCGAAAGAGGTGAAGGAACGTGCTCTAACATCTCCATACAAGTAACCACATCGAATTGCCCTGCATGACTTTGGGCAAATTCCTCTGCCGTTACATATTCATATCGAGGAGGGACTTTTAAGGCTTTTGCATGTTCACGTGCAATGTTTAATGCTTTAGTAGATTGATCTATTCCCCAAACCTCAGCTCCAAAATGAGAGAGTGCTTCGGTTAAAATCCCGCCACCACATCCAATATCGACAACTTTCGTATGGCTGTTAAGAGGAGCATGGGATTGAATGAAGGCTAAACGTAGCGGGTTCAAGTCATGTAAAGGCTTGCAATGACCTTCCTTATCCCACCAGTCCAATGCCATATCATCAAATTTTTTTACTTCTTGCGGATCGACGTTCAATATTCACCACTTAAATACAACAAATACAACATTTTGCTAACCCACCTACTTATCTTAGCGCTGCGAAGAGGGGGACGCACAGGGTTTTAATATGCTACAATACTGCGACCTAAACGCACCAGCAATAGAGTTGCTTTCAGGGTTGCAGTTTATTAGCTAACAAAGGATCTATGGTCCATGACAGAGCTCGCAAAAGAAATCCATCCAGTCAATATTGAAGATGAATTAAAGCAATCTTACCTCGATTATGCCATGAGCGTAATTGTGGGACGAGCGCTTCCAGACGTACGTGACGGACTAAAGCCCGTTCATCGTCGCGTTTTATTTGCTATGGCCGAACTTGGTAACGATTGGAATAAGCCATACAAGAAATCAGCCCGTGTAGTCGGGGATGTTATCGGTAAATACCACCCGCACGGTGACACTGCCGTATACGATACCATCGTACGAATGGCGCAGCCGTTTTCCATGCGTTATTTATTGGTTGATGGGCAAGGAAACTTTGGATCGGTCGATGGCGATTCCGCCGCCGCAATGCGTTACACCGAAGTGCGCATGTCAAAGTTTGCTCATGAACTTTTAAAAGATTTAGACAAAGAAACGGTTGATTTTGCCCCCAACTACGATGAAACCGAATTTGCCCCTACCGTGCTTCCAACGCGAGTACCAAACTTGCTTGTGAATGGCACTTCGGGAATTGCCGTGGGGATGGCAACGAACATTCCTCCGCATAATCTGCGTGAAGTCATTACAGGGTGTTTAGCTTTAGTCGATAACCCTGAAACGACTCTAGATGAATTAATTCAACATATTCCAGGACCCGATTTTCCAACCGCGGCCATCATCAATGGCCGCGCAGGGATCCTAGATGCTTATCGTACAGGTCGTGGGCGCGTTTATGTTCGTGCTAAGACTGAGATTGAAGAAGAAGATGGTAGACAATCGATTATCATCACCGAACTTCCCTATCAGGTAAATAAAGCCAAATTAGTCGAAAAAATTGCTGAATTGGTTAAAGATAAGAAAATTGAAGGGATTTCTAACTTAAGAGATGAATCCGATAAAGATGGCATGCGAGTTGTTATCGAATTAAAACGTAACGAAGTTGCTGAGGTCATTATCAATAATTTGTATTCTCAAACGCCTATGCAAAGCGTGTTTGGGATCAATATGGTTGCATTAGTTGATGGTCAACCACGTACACTGAACCTTAAGCAGATCCTCGAAGCATTTATTCGACATAGACGCGTAGTTGTTAATCGTCGAACAACCTTTGAATTGCGTAAGGCACGTGAAAGAGCCCATATTTTAGAAGGTTGGAGTGTTGCTTTAGCAAATGTAGATGAGGTTATTCAATTAATTAAAACCTCAAAAACACCTGCTGAAGCAAAAGAGCAATTGCTTGCAAAGAGTTGGCCCGCTGGTATGGTTGCTTCCATGCTAGAAAAAGCAGGTGCCGAGGCTTCTAAACCTGAAGATTTGACAACAGAATTGGGATTGATTAACGGGGCATATCGTCTTTCAGTCGTACAAGCTCAAGCAATCTTAGATTTACGTTTGCATCGTCTGACCGGCTTGGAACAAGATAAAATATTCCAAGAATATGGCGAAATATTAGATGAGATTAAAAGCTTGATTGAGATATTGGTCAATCCTGTGAGATTGATGGAGGTCATCCGTCAAGAATTGACAGAAGTGAGAGATCAATTTGGCGATGATCGTCGTACAGAGATTATTGCTACTCAACAAGATTTGTCTAATGAAGATCTGATTACTGAAGAAATTCGTGTGGTCACATTGTCCTATCAAGGCTATGTCAAAACACAACCCTTAGATGCTTATCAGGCGCAACATCGTGGTGGTAGAGGAAAAGCAGCTACCACAATGAAAGATGAGGATTTTGTTGATCAGCTCCTCATTGCAAATACACACGATACCATTCTTTGTTTTTCAAGTAAGGGTAAAGTGTATTGGTTGAAGGTATATCAATTACCATTGGGTTCAAGAAATTCGCGTGGTAAACCTATCGTCAATCTATTACCTTTAGCGGCAGATGAAAGAATCAGCGCTATCTTACCTTTGCGTGATTATAGTGATGCAAGCTATATCTTGATGGCAACCGCACAAGGTGTTGTCAAGAAAGTACCTATTAGCGATTTCTCGCGTCCTCGTAGCTCCGGCATTATTGCTATCGGCTTGGATGAAAATGACATGCTGGTTGGTGCTCAAACCACAGATGGTAATCGGGATGTGATGTTGTTTACCAATGCTGGCAAGGTAGTTCGTTTCCAAGAACAGAGCGTGCGTAGCATGGGTAGAACAGCGCGCGGGGTACGTGGTATCAAGTTGCAAGATGGGCAACGCGTTATATCCTTAATTGTAGTGAAAAGTGATGCGTGTACCATTCTAACAGCCACTGAAAATGGATATGGTAAACGTACCGCCATTTCAGAATTCCCCGTTAAAGGCCGAGGAGGTCAAGGGGTGATCTCCATTCAAACAACAGAACGAAATGGTGCTGTTGTGGGTGCTGTCCAAGTTGAAGACAATGAAGAGATCATGCTCATTACCAATGGTGGCACTTTAGTTCGTACTCACGTGCATGAAATTTCTGTTGTCGGTAGAAATACGCAAGGCGTCACTTTGATCCAACTAAGTAATAACGAAAAGTTGGTAGGGTTGCAGCGTGTTGAAGAGCAAGAAATTGATGAGCAGGAAACACAAAACGTTGCATTAGCTCCTCGTTCTATACCCCATCCAATCGATGATAGTGCATTAGAGGATGATGTGGATGAGGAAAGTGATCTCGACATCGATGATGAAGTGGATGATATCGATGAAGAGGAAAATGAGTAACGATTGAGTGTCTCAGATTTTAATTTTCCGTTTCTTTCGCTGACACGCCAAAGCGTAGCAGGTGATGGGTGAGGATGTTAATTCCTCACCCTAGCCCTCTCCCGCTCTCTTGCCGAAGCGTGGCATAGGCGGATAACGGGAGAAGGGATAAGAAAGAGGGAATTAAAATGACTGATCCCAAAAGTAACAAACAACCCATTTATAACTTTGGTGCAGGCCCTGCTTGTTTACCTGTAGATGTTCTTGAGCAAATTCGTGATGATATTCCAGATTGGTATGAAGGGATGTCTATCATGGAAATTAGTCATCGCCTTCCTGTTTTTATGGAATTAACGCAGTCTATTGAACAAGATTTGCGCTCCCTATTAACGATACCTGATGAATTCGCAGTACTTTTCATGCATGGTGGAGCAAGAACGCAATTTTCTGCTGTGCCGCTCAATCTTTTAAATGGTAGTAAAGTAGCAGATTACTTGGTGACAGGGCATTGGTCTGATTTAGCTTACCAGGATGCTCAAAGATATTGCCAACCTCATCTTGTCGCTTCGAGTAAAGAGGAACATTACACCAAGATCCCTGAGGAAAAAGAATGGAATTTTAGTAAACAAGGCGCCTATCTTCACTACACAGATAATGAAACTATTCATGGTGTAGAGTTTCCACATCCCCCTAAAGTGAAGGATAAGTGGCTTATTTCTGACATGACATCCAATATTTTAACCAAGCCAATAGATTTTTCTTCTTATGGACTCATTTATGCGAGTGCACAGAAAAATTTAGGAATAGCGGGGATCACCGTTGTGATTGTGCGTAAAGAGTTGCTAGGCAAGGAACATCCTTTTACACCACCTACAATGAGTTATGCATTTTGTGAAAAAACCCAGTCAATGGGCAATACTTCTCCTGTATTTTGTTGGTATGTGCTTGGGCTTGTTTTAAAATGGGTAAAAAAGCAGGGAAACTGTGAAACATTAGCTAATGCATGTAAGCAGAAATCCACACTGATTTATGATGTCATTGACAATAGTAATAATTTTTACATCAGCCCTGTTGTTAAGGAATATCGCTCACGTGTCAATGTGCCTTTTCGTTTGCCTAGTGCTGAACTTGAAACTTTGTTTTTGAATGAAGCTAATGCGATTGGACTTAAACAACTCAAAGGCCATAAAACCGTGGGTGGGTGTCGTGCGAGCTTATACAATGCGATGCCACTTGAAGGAGTAGAGAAATTGGCTGAATTTATGAAAGAGTTTGAAAAAACCCGGGGATGAACTTCGAAATGTCCTTTGGCACGTCTTCAATGTGAGCGAAGCGAACAAATTTCCCACTTTGTAAAGGGGGAGTGCGCAGCCAAGCAAAGCGCCGGCAAGCACAGGGGGATTTTGGTGGTATGTAAAAAGAAAAATCCCCTGCTCAAAAGCGAATGAAGTAAAACTTCACTCGCTTTTATTGCCGCCCCCTTTACAAAGTGGGCGACTATGCGCCTTCGGCGCCTAAAACAAATTAAAATCTTTTATTGTTGGCAAATCAATGAACTTACTTCTTAACCCCAATCCTCCCTTGCAGGGTGAAATTAGCGTACCTGGCGATAAGTCTCTTTCACATCGTACAGTTATTCTTAGTGCTCTTGCAGAGGGTAATTCAACTATCCACGGATTTTTGACCGGAAAAGATTGTTTAGCTACGGTTGAAGCAATGTGTCATCTAGGCGTTAAAATAGATTTTCTTGATCCTGAAACGCTATTGGTTCATGGTGTAGGATTACATGGATTACAAGCGCCTAAACAGTCTATTGATTGTGGTAATTCAGGTACTAGCATGCGGTTGTTGGCAGGGATTTTAGCCGCTCAACCTTTTACGAGTGTGCTAAAAGGAGATGATTCTTTACAACAACGTCCCATGGAACGTATTGTGTTGCCATTACAACAAATGGGAGCAAAGATCGTTGGCCGTGAAGTTTCAGGCCGTATTTTCTCTCCTCTTGAGATCCATGGAAATACTTCGCTTTCAGCTATAGATTATGAAATGCCTATTGCAAGTGCTCAGGTTAAATCCTGTTTGTTATTAGCAGGATTATATGCGAAGGGACAAACAAGCCTCAAGGAAAAAGGGGCTAGTCGTGATCACACAGAAAGGTTGTTACAATCTTTTGGTGTCGCGTTAAGCATCGCGCAAAACCACATTATTTTAACATCACCAACAACATTAAAAGCACAAGAAATTTATATTCCAGGAGATATTTCCTCTGCGGCTTTTTTTATCGCTGGCGCAGCAATGGTGCCTGGATCTCATATTATTTTACGTCAAGTTGGCGTTAATCCGCGGCGCATCGGAATTATCTCCATTTTGAAATTGATGGGGGCAGATATTACCATCCATGGCCCTCGTTTAATTTGCGGTGAACCTATTGCGGATATTGAGATAAAGGGTACAAAGCTCCGAGGCATCGATGTGCCTTCTGAGATGGTAGTGAGCGCTATCGATGAGTTTCCCATTATTTTCATTGCGGCTAGTTGCGCCAGTGGTACAACACACATTCGTGGCATAGAAGAATTAAGATATAAAGAAACTGATCGTATAGAAGTGATGGCAAAGGGATTAAAAATATTAGGTGTTTCTTTAGAAGTATTCCCAGATGGAATTTTGATAAATGGCTCATCATTAAATGAAGGGACTGTTGTCTCTCATGGTGATCACCGCGTCGCCATGGCCTTTGCAATGGCAAGTTTAGTGGCAAAAGGGTCGATTATCATTCGTGATTGTGACAATATTGCGACCTCTTTTCCTAATTTTTGTGAACTCGCAAATCAGTTGGGAATGTCAATACATTCAATTGAGGATTAGTCTTATGCAAAAGGTACCTGTCATCACCATAGATGGACCCAGTGGTTCGGGAAAAGGGACCTTAAGCCGTCGTTTGGCACAACATTTAAAATGGCATTTTTTAGATAGTGGAGCGCTTTATCGTGTTTTAGCGCTGGCGGCATTGCGCCATGCCGTGGCATTGGATAATCATCCTGCTTTGGAGGTGCTCGCAGGGCACTTGGACGTGGTATTTGAGCAAGAATCAAAACGTATCTTATTAGAAGGACAAGATGTTTCTGAAGCTATCAGGACAGAAGATTGCGGGGGGGCTGCTTCTAAAATTGCAGTCATTCCTGGTGTGAGAATGGCGCTGTTGGAAAGGCAACGAGCTTTTTTGGAGTCGCCAGGACTTGTCGCAGATGGGCGTGATATGGGGACGGTGGTTTTCCCAAATGCCAATTTAAAGATATTTTTAGATGCTTCTTCGCTAGAAAGGGCAAAACGTCGCCAAGCAGAGTTGAAAGAGAAAAACATTGATGTTAGCCTTGATGGTCTTTTTGCCGAGATTGCGGCACGGGATGAGCGGGATCGTCATCGGGCTGTAGCGCCTCTAGTGCCAGCTGAAGATGCGATCATTGTCGATACGACTACCTTATCGATTCCAGAAGTCTTTGAAGCAGTCATGGCAGAAGTTCAGCGACGTGATTTACACCCAGCCTAAAGGCAAGTGTTAAGTCTACTCGAGCTGTTTGGGACTGCGCTCAGACTTTTCTGTGTGCGGTGAAGATTAACCTACAACAAACTTGATGCTCAGTTTTATAACTTATTTCTTGGCATCAAAGGATCATTTTATGAATGCAACCACTGAGAGCTTTGCTCAACTCCTTGAAGAAAACCTATCCTCTGTTGAAATGTCACCAGGTACTATTTTTGATGGTGTAGTTTTAGCAATTAATGAAGAAACTGGGATAGTCACCATTGATACACCTTTTAAATCAGAAGGGTATATCCGTGTTGAAGAATTTTTAGATAAAGATGGGCAGCTTGAAATTGCCATTGGCGACAACGTGCCTGTTGCCTTAGAAGCAGTTGAAGATGGTTGGGGAGAAACCAGGCTTTCCAGACAAAAAGCGAAGCGTCAAGAAGCTTGGAAAGTATTAGATAAAGCTTATCAAGAAAGTAAAGTTGTTAAAGGTATTATTTACGGTAAAGTCAAAGGCGGCTTTACAGTTGATATTAATTCCATTCGTGCGTTCTTGCCTGGTTCATTGGTCGATGTACGTCCCGTACGTGATATGAGCCAATTAGAAGGTAGAGAGCTTGAATTTAAAGTGATCAAATTAGATCAAAAGAGAAACAACGTTGTTGTTTCCCGCCGTTCTGTTGTTGAATCTGAGAACACACAAGAACGTGATGCACTTTTAGAAGGTTTACAAGAAGGTCAATTAATTACCGGTGTTGTGAAGAACTTAACCGATTACGGTGCGTTCGTTGATCTTGGCGGTATTGATGGCTTGCTTCATATCACTGACATCGCATGGAAACGTGTTAAGCACCCAAGCGAAGTATTAACAGTGGGTCAAGAATTACAAGTAAAAGTATTACGTTTTGATCGTGAACGTATGCGTGTTTCACTTGGCTTGAAACAGTTGGGCGAAGATCCATGGGTAGGTGTTGCTCGTCGTTACCCAGAGGGAACACGAGTCGTTGGGCGTGTTACCAACATTGCTGACTACGGTTGCTTTGTTGAATTAGAAGCTGGCATTGAAGGATTGGTACACGTTTCTGAAATGGATTGGACCAACCGCAATGTTCATCCTTCTAAGATCGTTTCACCAGGTGAAGAAGTGGAAGTGATGGTGCTTGATATTGATGAAGAGCGTCGTCGTATTTCCTTAGGCTTGAAGCAGTGCAAAGCTTCTCCTTGGGATGCTTTCGCGGCAACTCATAACAAAGGTGACAAGATTGTCGGTAAAATTAAATCTATCACTGACTTCGGGATCTTCATTGGTCTTGATGGCGGCATTGATGGATTGGTGCATTTATCCGATATCTCCTGGAACACCCCAGGCGAAGAAGCAGTTCTTAGCTATAAGAAAGGCGATGAAGTTGAAGCAGTCGTACTTTCTGTTGATCCTGAGCGCGAAAGAATTTCTTTAGGTGTAAAACAGCTTCATGCTGATCCTTACTCCAACTACTTAGCAGAACATGCTAAAGGTACTGTTGTTGTTGGGAAAGTGGCAGAAGTTGATGCTAAAGGTGCTAAAATCATCTTAGCTGAAGGTGTGGAAGGCTATTTACGTGCTTCTGAATTGGCGCGTGATCGCGTTGAAGATGCTCGTTCAATCTTAAGCGTGGGCGATGATATCGAAGCTAAATTTGTTGGTGTAGATCGTAAAAACCGCACCATTTTGCTTTCTGTTAAAGCGAAGGAATCACAAGAAGAAGCTGATGCATTGCGAGACTACTCTAAGTCTGGCAGTGATGGTGCTACTACTTTGGGTGACTTGCTTAAAGAGCACATGCGCGATAAAGACGAAGAATAACTTCCTCTTTTTCTGTAGAATGAAACGGCATGGAGCTTGTATCCATGCCGTTTTTTTTTGCGTAAAATTTGAATTTCAGGTGCGAAGACTCAGGCGACAATTTAAGCACAAGGAGGATAGGGTGCGGATTATTGGAGTGGTGTTAACTATCTTACTAATAATTGTGGGGATCGCATTTACTGCATTAAATGCACAGTCTGTAGAGATTAACTATTTAATTGGCGAAAAAAATTTACCTCTAGCGGTAATCCTGCTCGCATCATTAACCCTTGGAATTGTATTAAGTGTGCTTTTGATGGGGTTCAGCCTTCTGAAGTTAAAAGCTAAGAATAAATGGCTCGAATCCAAGTTAAAAAAGGCACAAGAGCAATTAACACAATTTCAACAATGATATGAAGAAATAATGTCGACATTTGATTTGCTTGAAATAATTTGTTTGTTATTACCTGTTGCCGCTCTTTCCGGGTGGTATCTGGGTAAACGCTCGCGTGTTGGCGTAAACTCTAAAGGTATTACATTAAGCTCTGATTATTATGTCGGGTTGAATTTCTTATTAAATGAGCAAACGGATAAAGCAGTAGATGCTTTTATTCGCATGCTGGATGCTTCTCCTGATTCCATTGAAACGACAATAGCATTAGGAAATTTTTTCCGTCGACAGGGTGAGGTGGATAAAGCAATTCGCATCCATCAAAGCCTTATCTCGAATCCAAATTTAACTTCAAAACAGCGGAATCAATCATTACTTGAGTTGGCGCAAGATTATCTACGTGCCGGTGTTTTCGACAGAGCGGAATCGCTATTGTTGGAATTAACCCAATCTGTAGGTAATCAACTTGAAGTGAGTTTGCGCCATTTAGTGGATATTTATGAAAGAGAAAAAGATTGGGAAAAAGCTATTCAGATCACAACACGTTTACAAACAGTCACTCGTCAGTCGATGGGAAGTGATATTGCACATTATTATTGTGAATTAGCTGAATCGGCCTGGTCTAAAGGGAAAATTAAATTAGCATTTAAATATCTTAAACAGGGTTTAGAGCATGATGATCATTGTGCGCGAATAAGTTTTATCCAGGGTGATTTTGAGAAAAAATTGGGAAGATTTCGCCACGCCTTACGTGCATACAAGCGCATAGAATTTCAAGACGCTGCCTTTTTACCAGAAGCACTACCAATGATTATTGAATGCCATGAGCGCATAGATGAGCATGAAGCATTGGAAGAATATCTTAATTATCTACTCGAGCATTGCCCTACTATTAGCGTTATATTGATTCATGCAGAAAAAGTGAAGAATAAACAAGGTAAAGAAAAGGCCGCACATTTCCTTGCTAATTATATGCACAGACATCCTTCAATTCGTGGATTGAAGCATTTGATTGAATTTCATCTATCGCGTGTGATGGGTGATGTGCGCAATGAGTTGTTGATGCTGAAATCTCTTGTTGAACAATTGTTAGAAAAAAAGCCCGTCTATCGTTGCGGGAAATGTGGTTTTCCAAGTCGTCTATTACATTGGCAATGTCCAAGCTGCCGTCAGTGGGCCTCGTTAAAACCGATCCAAGGGATTGAAGGAGAATAGTATTTGGTTAGTTAGCTTATATTGTTTTGAACCCAACAACAAATAATGCACTAGATTGAATTGAATAGTTACCTAAATAATTATAAAATTTACAGCAATTTTTGGTAAGTCTCAAGAGACGAAGCACCTGAGTTGTCTGGCTGTTAAGGAGTGCCCATGCCTATTGTAGCGACAAGTAATCCCAAAGTTATTATTGCCTTAGATTTAGAAGATAAGGTGCAGCTACAAAATCTTATTGCTCAACTTGATCCAGCAACTTGTCGATTGAAAATCGGGAAAACCCTTTTTACCCACTATGGGCCGGAATGGGTAAAACAGCTGCAACAGGCTGGGTTTGAAATTTTCTTAGATCTTAAATTTCATGATATTCCTGCTCAAGTTGCAGGCGCTTGTTTTGAAGCTGCACAATTAGGTGTATGGATGACAAATGTGCATGCCTTGGGTGGCTTAGCCATGCTGCAGGCTGCGAAAGCTGCCATTGACAGATCCGCAGAACAACGAGGAAAAAGACCCTATTTAATTGGGGTAACATTATTAACAAGTTCTGGGCCAAATGAATTGAAACAACTTGGAATAACAGCCAGCGTAGAAGAGACAGTGATGCGTTTGGCAGGGCTCTGTTTTGAAGCGGGATTAGATGGAGTTGTTTGTTCAGCAAATGAAACCGCGATGTTAAAAAAAGCATTTGGTGAACAATTTTTATGCGTCACACCAGGTATACGTTTGCCAGAAGATGATAAACAAGATCAACAGCGTGTGATGACGCCGACTTTAGCTGTTAAAGCCGGAAGTGATTATTTAGTGATTGGTAGATCAGTGACACATGCCTCTTTACCACAAGCTGTGTTAAAGCAAATCAACGAGAGTATTATTGCTGCATGAGTTGGATAGCATTTCTTTCATTATTATTTGGCCTAAGCTGGGCTGGAATTGGCGTTTTTCGCTGGTATGCGATTGATAAAGGGATGATAGATTTCCCTAATGCGCGCAGCTCTCATATTGCTCCAACGCCACGTGGGGGCGGCGTAGTCTTTTTCCTTGGATGGTTGATACTCATTGGGGTTCTATATTATTTCCGGATTGTAAATAAGAATTATCTTTGGTTGTTTTCGCCAGCGGTACTCATTGGGTTAGTGGGATTTTGGGATGACTATAAAGATCTCTCAGCGGGTTTGAGATTTTTAATTCAATGTCTTGCTGCTGCTGCCAGTTTATTTATGCTAGGCGAAGGCGGAACATTGGTATTGCCTTGGCTATCATTGCCCCTTCCTTTGTGTTTTCTTGCTATGGTTTTTGCCATGGTATGGATGGTTAATCTTTATAATTTTATGGATGGCGCCGATGGTATTGCTGGGTCTGAAGGCGTGGTGATATTTACTGTAGGCGGTTATCTTCTGTTTCAATATCAAGCTTATGAATTAGCGACCCTCGCATGGGGACTTGCTGCGCTTCTCGCTGGTTTCTTAACTTGGAATTGGCCAACAGCACGGATCTTTATGGGGGATTGCGGCAGTTACTTTTTAGGCTTTATGGTTTCCCTCTATGCGTTGATTAGCTATAAACAATTTAATATGCCACTGATGATTTGGGTGATTTTAACGGCAGTGTTTTGGTTTGATGCGACCGTTACTTTATTACGCCGGATCTTGGCAGGTGATAATTGGCGCAAACCACATAAAAGCCATGCCTATCAGCGATTGATCCAAGCAGGATGGAGCCATCAAAAGGTATTAATAGGCATATGGAGTGTGAATGCAGTGCTATCATTTTTAGCCTGGCTAGTTTATCGCGATCCCAAATTAGCTGCTTTTGCATTCGGAGTAGCAGTTGCTTTGCTTTCATGCCTTTATCTTTTGATTGAAATTGCTAAACCAATGTATAGAACTTGGCATAGCGATAAACCTGCACAAACAGATATCTAAGAAAAAGGAGCTGCCAGCTCCTTTTTTTAATCAACTAACTTTTTAATTTCATCATCTGTCAAGGTTATGACTATAAAGGTATAATAACACCCTGCTGATAAACGGAGTTAAACATGAAAGCAGTGTGGTCTTATTGGCGTAGTCGCTGGGCTGCGTTTGCTCATGACTTGCTCAGTATTCCTGTTGCTTGGATTGGCGCATATTGGTTGCGTTTTAATTTGGGTAAAATTCCTGCGGAGATATTATCTCAAGCATTATTCATTTTGCCTTGGGTTATTCTCTTTCAAACCATCGCTTTTTGGGTATTTGGTCTTTACCGTGGTGTCTGGCGTTTTGCCTCAGTGCCTGATGCTATTCGTATTGTGAAGGCGATTGCAGTCGGTAGCTTAATGACTTTATTAGCGGTTTTTCTGATGACAAGATTAGAAAATTTACCGCGCTCGGTGATCCCCTTATACAGTATGTTGTTGATGGGTATTCTAGGTGGATCGCGCTTTGTTTATCGTTGGTATAAAGATAAAGGTTATCTTTCTAAAACTTCTCAACGAGTGCTTATTGTTGGAGCGGGGCGTGCCGGTGAAAGTTTGGTGCGTGATTTGCTCCGAGATACGAAAAGTAACTATACACCGATTGCTTTTGTAGATGATGATTTGCAAAAACAAGGTAAAGAGCTGCATGGCATTCGTGTTGTTGGTACCTGTGAAGATATTCCTGAAGTCGTCAAGCGCTTTGCATTGGATATGATATTAATCGCCTTACCCTCGGCCAAAGCCAGAGAGATGCGTCGTGTCGCCGGGATTTGTGAGTCAACAACGCTTGCAGTAAGAACTTTGCCTGGAATAAGTGATCTTGTTTCTGGGTTGGTTTCTGTTAAAAATTTGCGCGAGATCTCTTTGGAAGATTTACTTGGGCGAGATCCAGTGACGTTAGATTGGCAAGCCATTAATGTTGCCTTAATGGATAAAGTTGTTTTGGTTAGCGGTGGTGGTGGTTCCATTGGGGCTGAATTAAGTCGCCAAGTCGTCAATTTAAATCCCAAAAAACTGATTATCGTAGAGAACAGTGAATATAATTTATTTTGCGTACAACAAGAATTTATTGAGAAATTTCAAAGAAAAAATGTACAAATTGAATATCACTTGATGGATGTATGCGATATTTCTGCTATTCATCGATTAGTCCAACACTATCAACCGCAAGTAATATTTCATGCAGCGGCCTATAAACATGTCCCTTTACTTGAACCCCAGATCCGAGCGGCAGCTAAAAACAATATTCTAGGTACCTATTCACTCGCACAAGCAGCGATTAATTGTGGCGCTGAAAAATTTGTCTTGGTTTCAACAGATAAAGCGGTTAACCCAACGAATGTGATGGGGGCAACAAAGCGAATTGCGGAATTAGTTTGCCAGTATTTTAATGCCCAACAAAAAACTTTTTTTGTGACAGTGAGATTTGGCAATGTATTAGGATCTCGTGGATCAGTTGTTGAGACTTTTCAACGACAGTTAGAGAATGGTGGTCCTATTACCGTGACACATCCTGATGTCACCCGATATTTTATGACCATTCAAGAAGCTAGCCAGCTTATTTTGCAAGCACTTGCGATAGGCAAAGGTGGGGAATTATTTGTCCTCGATATGGGAGAGCCTATTAAAATAAGCTATATGGCAGAGCAGATGATTCGATTGGCTGGTAATAAGGAAGAGGATATTCGAATAGAATATACAGGCCTACGACCAGGTGAAAAACTATTTGAAGAGTTATTTCATACTCGTGAGCAGCTCGGCGCTACTTCGCATAATAAGATTTTGAAAGCGCGACATCGTTACATGGATCACCAACAATTTGAATTGAGCATCATAGCCTTGCAGCATCATGTCAGTGAGTGTAATGAGGAAGGGATTTTTCAACTCATTAAAGAATTGGTGCCTGAATTAACCAGTACAAGGCAATCTCCGGTACAAACGCAAAGCGCTGCGAACCAAGAAGAGATCTTAGTATAAATCTTAATCAGAGATAGTGAAAAATGTCTATACCTGTCACAAAAGCAATTTTTCCTGTTGCAGGACTTGGCACAAGATTTTTGCCAGCAACCAAAGCTAACCCAAAGGAAATGTTACCTATCGTTGATAAACCGCTTATTCAATATGCAGTAGAAGAGGCTATCTCAGCGGGGATCACGGAGCTTGTTTTTGTGACCAGTAGCAGCAAAAGGGCTATTGAAGATCATTTTGATACCAATTTTGAGCTAGAACATTGTTTATCTTCACAAGGCAAGTCTGAGCTATTGCAAATGGTGCAAAACATTGTTCCAAAGGGAGTAGATTGCATTTATGTACGCCAGCCTCAAGCATTAGGGCTTGGCCATGCAGTTCTTTGTGCAAGACAAGTGATAGGAAGAGTTCCTTTTGCTGTTTTGTTAGCAGATGATTTAATAGATGCACAAACCCCTTGTTTGAAGCAAATGTTAGAAATTTATCATGAAGCCAACGCTAGTGTAGTGGCAGTGCAAGAAATACCACGAGAAGATGTGCAAAAATATGGTGTGATTGCTGTTGATAAGGGTTGGCATGGACAAGGGCAGGTGCAGGCGATTGTTGAAAAACCTAAACCCAATGAAGCGCCCTCAAATTATGGTGTGGTAGGACGATATATTTTAACTGCAGAAACATTTGATCATTTGCAGCAGATCCCTCCAGGACGTGGCGGAGAAATTCAATTGACTGATGCTATTGCGCGCTTACTCAAACATCAAAAGGTGATGGCGTTGCAATTTAAAGGTACTCGTCATGATTGTGGAAGTAAATTGGGCTATTTACAGGCAACCATAAGCTTAGGATTAAAGCATCCTGAGTTGGGAGCAGAATTCAAAAAATATCTGCATGGCTTATTGAGTGATAATATTTTATAGAGTGAAATTGTCAATATACATCCTTTTGCGCTAAATCACTTGCGTGGCGAGCGAGAGAGGATAGTGGCTACACCCATGGCAATCGCATTCAATATACCCCATTTTAAAATTAAAAATCATTATTATCATTACGAGCGTTAGCGAAGCAATCGAGGTATAACATGGATTGCTTCGGCACGATTTGCCCCGCAATGACGAGGTAATATTCTTATGTCTCTCCAATCTTTAAGTTGAGTGCAATTGCCTTATGACACCTTTTAACATACTTGTATCTTCACGCATAAAATGCTTATTGTTTGCAAGAAAAACGAATAATATGATTAAATTATAAAGATAAGTTTTTTGCTTGCAGACACAGGGGTAGAAGTATGGCCTCTAAGAAAAAACTATCCGATCCTCCCAATGAACATGGTTTAGGTTATTTTTTTCGCAGATTATTTGCGCGAAAAAATACTCTACAAGAACGAGTTAAAGCATTAGAGAATGAAATTCACCTTGAGCCTAAGGATTGGCCGGAAGTACAGGATTTTATTAATCGTTTAAATAAACTAATTGAAACTAACACTATTGTAGATTACAACATCCAGCGTCTTAATCAGCGTATTGTTGATGCAGTTGAAAACCAAATTAATGAGAAAGGTCAGTTACAGGATATTGAGCAGCGTTTTAATGCACTAGATATTATTGCTGACAGATTTTTAAGTAATGCTTTAAATAAAATTGTAGGGTTACGCTCGCATCAAAACGATAATACAGAATTCTCACAGGTTGTCGCTCATTTTAAAGATCGTTTGCATCAACGCTACAAAGAAGAACTTGCTTTAAAACAAAAAATGCCTCCTCTTCGCCCTCATTAATTTTGACATACCATCAAGCGTCCCGCTCGTCTTTCTCTGAAATTTTATCTAGATTTCGGATGGCTTTTATAAAGCAGATGGATTAAGCTTTTAAATTATTAGTTAAATAACTAATTTGTAGACCTATTACCAAATAGTGATCTCATGTTGATTATTTAGAGGAGAGCGATTATGGCAAATGAACCTGAAAAGAAAGAAGGTGGCATGTTCGGCAAATTGACAGGTTTTTTAGGTAAGGCAAAAGATGAAGTTTCCAAAGCTGCTGACATGGCTAAACAAGCTGCGGACACTGCTAAGCAGAAAATAGGCGAAGCTGCGGATGCAACTAAGCAAGCTGCAGACACGGCCAAACTAAAAATGGGAGAAGCCGCTGATGCAGCAAAGCAAAAAGCCAGTGGTGTCATGGGTACGGATAAAAAAGAAGAAGACGTCAAAAAAGATGATAATAAACCATCACCTTAAGTGAGGGTTAAATCAAAAGGAGAATAGTTTTTTTAATTATATGGAGAATAGCTTATGCCCACTTTAAAGGGAGAAGAGCACCTGAGCAGATCAGGAGCATTTCAAAAACTTTCAACATTGCAAAAAACAAATCAGATCCTTGAACATCTCATCAATTATTTTGAGCATAATCCACCTCTATTGGATAGCCAAATACTAAAAGCAACCTCAAACATCAATCGTGCTTTTCTTGATGATTTGATGAAGGAAGGTAATACGTCAGTCATTCCTGATAAACCGGAAGAAATGCTTGAAGTATTAAGGCAAATCTTTTTACTTAACTCAAATCAGGCAAATAAGAATGAATCTTCGTGGGATCCCATTCGATTAAGTGAAATGGGTACCAAGACAATTAGTGTGCTACAACGCAGTAAAATACATGATAAAGACGTTAATGTAGATGATATTATCAAAAAATTGTTAAAGAATGAACTTATAGATGAAGCTAAGCTCGTACACGACATTTTTTATTTAGGATACCTTATTCTTGCCAAAAATAAGGATAATACGCATTATAAAGCAATCTTTTCTTCAGTTACTCATATGATCGAACCTTGGTTGATAAAATTAGTTGCCAAGAATGATAAAGAAGAAAAACATTTTTTAGCCGAAAAATCTGTAAATGCGGTGTTTTGCTCAAATATTATGCATAACCTGCAAAATGCAATGAATCATACAAACAAACTAGATCATTCATTTAAAAACGCGTATCCATCGCCACAAGAAATGAGACCTGAAAGAGAAAGTAGTGCTCCAAGTTCTCAAGAGACAAAAAAAATGAGCATCGATTCTTCTTCGACAGGAAAAATATGGGCCATGTTCAGAAAATTGTGCCAATGTGCGTGCAAGAGAAATAAAGGAAATGCAGTGTCATAGAGCGAAACGTTGTCTAAAAAATAAGGGTTATCTATGCGGGCAATGGTATTGGATAAACAAGGAGAAAAACTGACGCTGAAACAGGTTCCGATGCCTACTCTTTCAGGAACGCAAGATGTATTGATTCAAGTGAGTATGTGTGGCATTTGTAGAACAGATTTGCATGTCGTCGATGGTGATTTGAAATTCCCCCGTTTACCTTTAATTCCTGGTCATCAAATAGTGGGTTATGTTAAAGAATGTCTTTCTTCATGTAGGTTTAAAATCGGCGATCGCATCGGTGTACCTTGGTTAGGAGGAAGTTGTGGGCAGTGCAACTATTGTCTTAACAACGAAGAAAACCTTTGTGATAACGCTAAATACACGGGGTATCAGTTAAATGGAGGGTTTGCCGAATATTGTTCTGCAGACAGCCGTTTCTGCTTCTCAGTTCCAGAGGGGTATCCTGATTCTCAGGCGGCACCTTTATTTTGCGCCGGATTAATTGGTTATAGAGCAATGAATAAAATTCGGCAAGCAAAGAAAATTGGCTTTTATGGCTTTGGTGCCAGCGCCCATATTTTAACGCAGTTGGCAGTTTCTCAAGGAAAACAAATTTATGCATTTACTCGTGCTGGCGATAGCAAGACCCAAGCATTCGCAAAATCCTTGGGGGCTGTATGGGCTGGTAGCGTTGATGAACCTTCTTCTTTAGATGCTGCTATTATATTTGCACCCAGTGGTGATTTGATTCCTTTGGCGCTGAAAAATGTGAAAAAAGGGGGAACGGTCGTATGCGCTGGGATCCACATGAGTGATATCCCTTCTTTTCCGTATGAAATTTTATGGGGAGAACGTCATATTTGTTCTGTTGCTAATTTAACTAGATTTGATGGTGAAGCATTTCTTAATTTAGCACCGCTTGTGCCCATTCGTACAACAGTCCATGTCTATTCTTTGGATAAAACAAATGAGGCATTGGAAGATTTACGACAGGGACGTATTGAAGGCGCTGCAGTTATTCAGATCTAACAAGTGAATTATATTTACTTAATTTTAGTGAATAGAATTCACTAAAAACTGTTTTTAGAGCTTCAGCAATCTGTATTTTTTCTAAACCCGTCCGACTATCTGCTGAGATTAACCAAAAATCTTATATGAGGCTTAATATTTCTTTATCTCCTGGTATTATCTCATTTCAATTTGTCATTTAACTAAATATATAAATATACATTGTAGGGGAAATATCATGAAACCAGCATTGCTAGATCTTATAAAACAACAACAAAATACTTATCAGACAGTATTTCTAAAATATCCCAATCACTTTCATCAACCCACTTTTCACTATGATTGGTGGATGTTTCCGTTGAAAGCGCCAAAGACTGGTGTAACAGAAACAACATTGCGATACTCAGTAGATGAAAATGACATGTTGACATTGCTTCAAGATAAAAGATTTACGCAAACCTATCTTGAGAGTATTAAAAAATATTTAGCAAACTTAGCTATGCACGGTTGGAATAATTATCCGATCCGTTTCGCTAAAATGTTGCTCTCGCTTGATCAATTTCTTAAAGTTTCTCAAACTGCTTTGAAAGCAAATCAAATTCCTGGGATCAAAGAAATAAATCAAGAATTAATATCGTTAGCAAAAAATGCTGTCGATTATGCAACAGTAATTAATTCGCCGCATTCTCTGTTAAATACTGGATTTACTTCTTTAAAAAGAACACTGAGCTCACAAAATAATGTTGTTGCTAAACCTGCAATACCTGTGAGGCCAATGGTGAAACAAAATGATAATTTTACTACTGCAAAACCATTAAACTCTTCAGACTTAAGTGTAGATTTTGAGCATAGCATTTTAGATATTGACGCAGATGTCTATGTAAATGCAGCGAGTATTAATCCGCTGTCACCCACCCAATGGGGAGGTATTGCTGGTGCAATATATAATAAGTTGTTAGCAAGTGATCAATCTGTATTACAGAATCATTGGAATCAAATTGGTCAACGTGTTACAGCTGGCAAAGCATTATTCTCTGAGAATGTAGGGAAGGCTCATCAGTTTTCGTTTTCAAATGGTAAAAATGGATTATTGATTCATGCAGGTTCACCTATGTGGAATAATGATCCTAGAGCGCATGCCATGGTCAAATCACAATTGACATCAGCATATCTTTCAATTTTGGAAAAATGCCACGAATATAACAAGACGGCGAATAGAAAAATTTCTAAGATTGCTGTTCCACCATTGGGGGTGGGAATTTATGGTATTCCTGCAGAAGTTTCAGCTCAATGTGCAGTGGATGCATTCAAACGCTTTGAACAAACAAATGAAGGCGCAAATCTTAAGATGGTTTTTGGTTTGTATCAAGGCTTAAATAAAGGATCTGCTGATTATACATTTGGCCAAACTATTTTAGCGTCTCAAAAAACCGCTCAAACACCAGCGGCAAAAAATTTAAAGGTTGCAGAACCGGTTAAAATGACGCCAAAACAACAAAATCTTGATAAAAGAAGACGTCCTTTTCGTCAAGGAACAAATCCACAACAAGGAAAAGAAAATAATCGCTCTAATGGAAACCGCATTGCTAATACTCCCAACGGATTGCTATGGAATTTTGCAACAGCTGGTAAACCAATAGATCATCCTAAACCTGTGATAAAACGAGGAAGAAATCGTAAAGTATCTCCCTAAATTTTTTTAGGGGAAATTTAAGCATATTATTTTATGCTTAGGTTGTTAGATTTTAAAATATCATAAAAAAGCGCGTGAAGCGCTTTTTTATGATCGAAAGATAATGAGTTTTATTGATTGATAGTATTCATTAGATCCCTTGGGATAAAGCATGAAATAGAAACTGTTGTATGCTCAACTTTCATGTTTGTTGAGTCTATTTTTAATAAATATTTCTTAATTATACTGTATTTAAATTTATCTCAACCTTTCTTTTTTATTGACGATTTTCAGTTGTAGAGTACCAGAATTTATTTGTCACTCACCTTGTAAAGGAAAATCGCAATGAAAACTGCAAATATGATTAAAGTTGGTGCTTGCATGATTTGTGCTCTTTTTATTGGTAATGCAATCGCCTCTGAAAGTTATTTAACGTTGGCTTCAAGTAAACCTGAAGCAAAAGAAACTGTCAAAAGCTTATCAGATAACCAGCTCGCAACAAATGTAAGAGAAAAATTTACCAAAGAAAAGTTATTTGGTAAGGATAAATTTGCTGATATGGGGATCCACGTTACAGCGAAAAAAGGCGTTGTTACTATTACTGGAAAAGTCTCCAGCGCATCTGATGTAGATAAAGCTGTTAGTTTGGCTAAATCTGTAGATGGTGTGAAAAACGTTGTCTCAAAAGTGGTAGTGAAAGAAGATAAAAAAGATGTTAAGAAGACCGATAAAAAATAACTAATTAAAGTGCAATAAAAAAAGCGCGTAAAGCGCTTTTTTTATTGAAGAAATACTGTTAATTTGTCTTTTTGATGGCAGTAACAGCGTTAGTAACATTTTCATGAATTTCAAAAATAGAAGAGAACCCACTGATATCAAACACCTCTCTGACATCTTTTGACATATCACAAAGAAGCAATTTACCGCCATACGGTTTCACTTTTTTGGCTGCTAATAGCAATACACGCAATCCTGCACTGCTAATAAATTGTACACGTAAGAAATCGATCACCATGACATGAACGCCCCTGTCAATAATTTCAATCAATTTCTCTTCAAATTCTACAGCCGCAGTACTATCGATTCTACCGCTTAAGGAGACTACTACGTGGCCGTCGATTTTATCTTCTTTAATTTCCATGGTTTACCTTCGCTCACACATGATTAATCTAGTATTTTGGTGATTTTTAATACATTAAAATCGCCTTCACGTTGATATTCAACTTTGTCCATTAACGTCATGACTAAATGAATACCCAATCCGCCGATATCTCGATTTTCTAACGTTAGTTGTGTATTAGGCCGTGTTTGTGTTGTTGGATCAAACTGTACGCCATCGTCTCGCAATTCAAGCTCAACTGCACTGTCACTTAGACGACACTCCAAAAGTACGGCATGCTCTTCTTTGTCAGTATAGGCGTGTGCAATGATATTGGTAATTAATTCATCCACGCACAACAACAATTTATTGATGATAGTGTCTGGTATTTGATGATCATGCAAAAAATATTCGACACGCCTGGCAATACGCGGAGCTTCTTCTGCGCTGTTAGAAAAATGTAAAGTTAAATGTTGAGAACTCGTCATATTGTGCGTATCCATTCTCAGTTTTGTTTCCTAGCTAAATACCGCACAGCAAGCATAGTAATATCATCGCTTTGCGGCCAACCAGCTGCAAAATTAGTGATATCTGATCTTATTGTATTGATTAATTCGCTGACTGCCAAATCTCGGTATTTATCAAGGTTACTAGTAAGACGTACATCACCATAAAAACTTCCATCTGCTGTTTCTGCTTCGGTGACACCATCCGTATATAAGAAGAATAGATCACCTTCGTTCAATGTGACTTCATCTTCTTTATAATCGAGATCTTCCATGACGCCCAGAGCCATACCATGAATTTTCTTGATGGTTTCAATTTGTCCATCTTTACGAACAAGATGTGGTGGATTGTGTCCTGCATTGCAATAGGTTAGAAGACCTGATTTTATATCTAGTGTCCCGTAAAAAGTTGTTACAAACATCATATTAGTATTATCTTTTTGCAATGCATTATTTACTTTGGTCAAACATTCACCAGGTGTTTTAGTACCACCATTGGCATGTGCTCGAATAAGTGTACGTGAAACGGTCATGAATAATGCAGCAGGAACACCTTTGCCTGAAACGTCAGCAATGACTATTCCTAGTTTTGAATTTTGTTCATCTAGCCAAAAGAAATCATAAAAGTCGCCACCAATTTCTTTAGCTGCTGTCATTTTAGCAAACATTTCAATATTGCTATCAGAGATAAAGTTTCGTGGTAAAATCGATTGCTGAATTTCGCTCGCTACGTTTAGTTCGTGCAAAATACCTTCTAGACGAGATTTTGTTCTTTGTGCATCGATGAGACTTTGAATATGATTGAGCGTTTTATCTATGGTAACGTTAAGATCTTCAAAGTTAATCGGTTTGGTAACAAAATCGAAAGCCCCAAGATTCATTGCCGCACGAATGTTATTCATGTCACCATAGGCAGAGACAATAATTGGAATGACATCTGGAAATTTTTCATTAATATTTCTTAGTAAGGTCAATCCATCCATTTCTGGCATATTAATATCAGAGATAACAAGCCTAATATCTGGTTCTTTAGCGAGCACGTCTAGCGCTTGTATCCCATTGCGAGCAAAGGATAACAAAAATTTCTTTTCTCTTAATTGGCGACGAAAACGTTGTGTCATTAACACTTCGACATCTGGTTCATCGTCAACGATTAAGATTTTTGTGCCAATCATATTTGTTTCCATCACTAAACCACACTGTGTAAATACCGCTCGCCCCTAGATGCGATGTTACAAGCACTGAGTGGGCGGTATATCTTGTTTGTATACTGCGCGCGGAATGAATCCGCGCTTACAATCAGGGGGAAAATCGCGATTTCCCCCTGATAACCCCCATCGCGTAAGGAATCACCTCTTCGATGCTTTGCATCTGAAGTGAAGTGAGCATATCCCCTTATTTTTTAGGCAACGTAATAATGAATTCTGTAAATTCACCCGGTGTTGATTCAATCTCTAATTTACCGTTGTGCTCTGTTACCACAATATCATAGCATATAGGCAACCCAAGTCCGGTTCCTTGTCCTGCTGGCTTTGTCGTAAAAAATGGTTCAAAAATTTTAGCCCTTATGCTTTCAGGAATGCCATTTCCATTATCTTTAATCTTAATAATCACATTATTTTCATCTTGGGATGTTAAAATGGTAATGGTGGGCATAAAATCAACATTTTTTACTTTACTTTTCTCATTGGCTGCGTATAAACCATTATTAATAATATTAAGAAAGACACGACCAATACTTTGCTGATCAGCCAAAATAGGTTGAATAGTTTTATCGAGATTTTTTTCAATTTTGATGTTTAATTGATTATTCTGTGCACGCATACCATGATAAGACAAATTAAGATATTCTTCTAAAAGAGAATTGATATCAATCAAAGATTTTTCTACTTCTGACGTTCTTGCTTGAATAAGCATGTTTTTAATAATTGATTCTGCTCGCTTACCATGTTCGTTAATTTTTTTACAGTTGGTGACAATATCTTCAATGATGCTATTCACTACTTGCTTTGTTTCATCATTGACAGATTCTAAAGGCTTTACTAATTCTTCTTTTAACTCATCCATCAGTTCAACTGTCATATCTGAAAAATTGTTGATAAAATTAAGTGGATTTTTGATTTCATGAGCAATACCTGCAGCAAGCAAGCCTACTGAAGCCATCTTTTCTTGTATCATTAACTGATGTTGCACTTCTTTGAGATTTTGTTCAACCTGCTCAAGCTCCTCATTTTTTTTATCGAGCGCAGATTTATGTTCATGAATACTTTTTTCTAACTGTTCTTTATGATGCTCTAGGTCATTCAGTGAAGGTTTAGCCTGTGGTTTGTTATGGCGGCTGTAAAGATAGAGCAACACAAAAGTTAGGATAGTACTGGTCGTTAATGCTATTGCGATACCATTTTGATGCTGTAAATACGCAACAAAAATCCCGCTGATGAGTAATATGACTATCAGTAGGCTGATGGGATTTTTGATAAGAAATCGGTAAATTTGCATTAAACGTGCCTTCACGCCTCCCTGTTGGAACGACACAGCATCAGGGTTTTTTCCCAAGCCTGTACAGCTATGATAATAATCAGTACCCACAACGCTTTTCTTGGGAATTAATAGTAATAATAGACTATGTTAGCAACTATGCTTTATTTTCACCTAAATATATAAGCAGAGATGTAAATATATTTAGAGTGGTTGGGTTAAAAACGAGACGAGTTCTGGAATAACTTGTTGCGGCGCTTCTTCCATTAACCAATGCCCCGCATTTTTAATGATTTTTCCTTGTATATTATTGTTTACCTGACGACCCTGTTCAATTAAAAATTCTCCTGATGCTTTTTCTCCGGTTAAGACTAACATGGGCATAGTCAATTTCTTACTAGAAAATTTTTCAAAATCAACGGCATCTCGTTCGAATGCTCTAAAAACTTCAAACCCTGCTTTCATTGCACCTGGTTGCGCATATGATTCAGCATAGAAACGTCTATCTTGTTCAGGTACAGACTTTGTTTTATCTGCAGCAAAATCATTCCAGAAATGTTCTAAATAGATCCGCTCTCTTCCTTCCACAAGTTTCAGTGGGACTTCGCCATAAAAATGAAAATGCCAAAGATCGCGCAGTAACCAAACTGCTTTCCAATTGCCAATACCTGGTAGGAAGGCATCCATTAAGACTATGCGATCTACTGTTTCAGGGAATTGCGCTGCATAAGCATAAGCTACCATCAATCCAATGTCATGCCCCACTATCTGTATATGTGAGAGTCCTAATGAAGTAATGAGTGCATGGATATCCTGTGCCATGATCTTTTTATCATAACCCTCTAAAGGCTTTGAAGATTGTCCAAATCCACGTAAATCTGGTGCAATCACTGTATGTGTTTTTGCAAGTGTTTCGATTAGAGGTAACCACATATGACTTGTTTGGGTATAGCCATGTAATAAGACTATCGGGTTGCCTTTACCCTCAGTGAGGTAATGGATTTTGAGACCATTGACATCAGCAAAATGGCTTTTCATCATTTTCTCATTTTTAAACGGTTGGGCGTAAAGCTTAATAATAGACGAGTTAGATACATACAAGTAATTAACCTTAGTCCCTATCTCTGTCACTGGATGAATTAAGGGCAGAATTTTGCTATCAATGCAGGAATGAAACATAAAAAAATAACTCAGCCTTCTTTTTTAAAGTATGAAAAAATGAGACTATAGATTATATTTTTGAATGCAAATAAAGAAAGATATATCAGTAGCGCTAGCGCCTCTTAAATATTTAACGGAAATTATATGAAATCATTTCAACACAAAGTAGTTGTTATAACAGGTGGTAGCAGTGGAATTGGAAAGGCCACAGCTGAATCGTTCTATGACAAGGGAGCAAAGGTAATTATATTTGGTCGTGAGCCATTAAAATTACAAAGCGTTGCTGATGAGTTTTCAGGGAATATTACCACCGTTCAAGGAGATGTTTCTAAACTTTCAGATTTAGATAGGCTTTACAAAACAGTTATTGATTCTCATGGCAAGATAGATGTATTAGTGGTGAATGCGGGAATTGCAGGTGGCCAGATAATTGATGAAGTTGATGAGCAACAATTTGATCAAATCATGAATATTAATTTAAAAGGCGCTTATTTTACCGTGCAAAAGGCAGTACCTTTTTTCAGTTCAAGTGCTTCGGTCGTTTTAATTTCTTCCATGGCATGCCATGGTGGATGGAAGGGGTTAAGTGTTTATTCGGCGGCTAAAGCTGCAGTGAGTGTGCTTGCAAAAAGTTTCTCAGCAGATTTAATAGAGAGAGGGGTACGAGTGAATTCAATTTCCCCAGGTTTCACCGATACGCCTATATTTACTGATAGAAGCGTCATATCAAAAGCAGCAGATCTTGTTCCTGTTAAACGGTTTGCAACACCTGAAGAGATAGCAGATAGCGTAATATTCTTGGCAAGTAACCCTTATATCGTCGGGGTAGATTTACTGATTGATGGAGGGGTAAGCACACTGCGACCAGATTTTCGTTAGAGGCGTTATTTTAGTTCATTCAATATGCTAGACAATCGTTTTGAGTTTTAGACATGCTATATTCTTTGATTCATTTAAGGTATCTTTGCTTTATGTAAATGAATTGAATGGAGTATATCATTGAAAAAAGGGACTTTGTTTTTTCTTTTGCTTGCAACAGGTCAAGCATCTGCGTACCAGGTTGTTGATGGTCGTAATTTTATCTTTTCAGAGCTCTTAGTTTGGAAACTACGCGAAGGTTCAGCTGAAAATTGGGCTCAAACCATTTCTCCTGCAGGAACAACCCGCTCTGCTTTTCTGCATGATGCTCCTTTTCCTTGGGATGCTGGTTTTAGGTTTGGAATAGGTAGAGAAAGTAGCGATCATTTGTGCAACAGTGCTTTAACCTACACACATTATCAAACGACAGGTCTCCGAGATATCAGTACTATCTTTGGCGGTATTGACTCAGCATTTACCGGTAATTTTTTTGCTAATAATCCTAGTGGAACTGGGTTTGGCCCTAACTATCATCATGCAGAGATAGATTGGAAGTTTTTATTTAATACTTTTGATTTATCACTTTCATATAAAATTGATATTGATTCTATTTTAATTATTCGCCCTATTTTAGGGATCAAAGCTGCGGTTATAAACCAAACACTTAATTCTCATTGGTTAAATCCAACTGTAGCAACTACATTTTCTGAAGCAACAGAAACGCTAAAAAATAATTTCTGGGGGATAGGACCATCCATAGGACTGGAAAGTATTTGGCCAATTTATAGAAGGGCGGTTGCTAGTTTAAATTTATCAGGAAAACTTTCTACTGCAATTTTAGCTGGGCGTTGGTCTTTTGAGGATAATTATTTAAATGGAACGCCCACCTCTGTCACAGTTAATATGGATAATATTTATGGTGCAACGACGATGGCAAGTGCTTTTATAGGACTTGAATGGGTAGGTGAATTTTCTAACATCAATATGATGGCTCAATTGGGATATGAAGCCCAAGTCTGGTTTAACCAATTACAATATTATTCTTTCAATATGGGAAAACTTAATCACCTCATGTCTTTACAAGGGGGCGTTTTAGATTTTTATGTTAATTTCTAGAAAATTAAATTTAAACATGGTTGCCATTATTTTTTTGTTTAGTATGAAGCCTTGCGAAGCTGCGTTGACACCATTTACGGATCTACTGATTTGGGAAATTTCTGAACAAACTTCATCTATTTGGTCAAACATCACTACAACCCCTGCTAGCAATGTGTACGATTATCGAATTCAAAATACCGATTTTGACTGGCAACCTGGGTTGAGAGTAGGATTTTTATATGAACCAGAGCAAAAGTATTGGGATTCAAGATTATATTGGACTTATTTTTCAACCGATAAAAAATACAAATTACCTGCCTACGGGCAAATTGTTAGCCCCGGTTTTTTTAGTGGTTTTTTAAGTCTTGATACTTTTTTTGGTGTAGATTTTGACTGGCGAATTGCAATGAATATGCTTGATTATAATATTAGCCACGAATTTCCTGTAACTGATGGCATATCATTACGTCCTTCTCTAGGCGTAAAAGCAGGAACCATTCATCAGCATATTCATGTTGATTGGGATGCTGATGTGTATGGGGCAACTGAAAAAGTTAAAAATAATTTTTCTGGTATAGGACCAACATTTGGAATGGATCTAAAATGGAATTTTTTTAGGAATTTTTTGCTAATTGGAAATCTTTCCGGTGCATTTATGTGGGGAAATTGGAAAGTTTCTGATATGTATAATCGACCAGGAGCTTTACTTGGCATTATTACACCGACCACTATCACAACAGACTTAAACGATGCAAAGCTCGGAACGCTAATGTTTAATTATTTTCTAGGGCTAGAATGGTTTTATCGTGGGCGTTCAGATCTATCTTTGCAACTTGGTTATGAGATGCAATTTTGGCCTAATCAAGTTCGTTTAACAATGTTTCAGCAGCTTCCAACACATGGTGATTTAACATTACAGGGTGCAACGTGTCGCATTCACATCAATTTGTAGCTTTATTCGGGTTGTTCTTCTCGTCTTGCGTGCATGCGGTTGAATTTTTTGCAGACGCGCTTTATTGGCATACAACAGAAGCAATCGATTGGGTATATGCAAATGATCAGCATCTTCCTAATCAAACAATAACTTATAAAACGCTTTCATTTGATTTTGAACCAGGTTTTAGGTTGGGTATAAACTCACAAGGAAATTGTAAGGCCGCTTTGTATTATACTCGATTTCATACCCATAGTTCAGATGCTGTATTTGGTAACGTTATTTCTGGTTTTATTAGCGACAGAATAGCAAATTTTCCTAATGGTCATTTTTTTCAAGCTGGTCAAATTAATATTGCTATCGATTACAATATGTTTGATGTGGATTTAAGCAAATCATTTTATTTTGGTGAGCGGGTAATCTTTGCACCAATGCTCGGGATCCGTGGGGGATGGATAAATCAAAAAATTCAATCAACCTTTCAGGGTTCTGTTTCTGCTGTAGAAAATGTTAAAAATGATTTTATAGGATTAGGACCTAAAGCAGGTGTTGATACCCAATTATCGCTTTTTTGTGCTAATAACACTGACTTTGGTTTATTTGCTGATTTTTCAGTGTCTTATTTATGGGGACATTGGAAAATACGAGATGTTTACGTTGATACTACGCCTGCAACAGTGCGGGTTATTGTGCCCAGTCGACATATAGGTGCTTTAGCCACCCAAGCTATTTTAGGCCTACATTTCAATCATAAAGATCTATCGATAAAACTTGGTTATGAAATAATGGATTGGTTTGAGCAATGCCAGTTTTTTGATAACGGAACAGGTGCCCATAGCAATAATCTTGTTTTGCAGGGGTATACCTTCAGACTTTCATATAGTCTTTAATCTTAAAAGACATTTTGCACGGTCTCAGATGTGCAGTAGTAGAAATTCATCTTACTTACTTGATTAATGCAGCAAGTTGTGTTAATAAGGTGATCCCTAATTAACAAATGAAGATCTTAAATATGGCATCTCTCTCAAATTCCGTTTTATGGCAACGCATGCATGAATATTACGCACAACTAGGGACAGAGGTATGGGAAGATGAGGTTGTGCCACAACAAATCACCAATAATACTTACTTAGCTAATAACTACGCTAAACTGATTATTGCACAAATTCAGGACTACATTTCAGCGCATGGTGAGCCTCAGGATGATTCGCCTTTTTACATTCTAGAGATAGGGGCAGGCCATGGTCGACTTTCATTTTATTTACTAGAAAATTTGCGTGAAGCTTTCGATGTTTTTAATTGGCCAAAAAAATGGCTAAAGTTCATTATGACTGATATCAGTCTCAAGAGCATTGAAACTTGGCAAGTACACCATGCATTGAAACCTTTTATCGATGAGGGCTGGCTGGATATTGCAGTGTATAACGCAAGCCAAGATACAGAAATTAAATTAGAGATATCAGGTCAAAAAATTAAAGCTAACTCAATTAATAAGCCCTTATTTGTAATATGTAATTATATTTTTGATACGTTGGCTCATGATGCATTTCAAGTAATGAAACATCGCTTACATGAAGTAGAGTTGATAATTAAAAATCATGACCAACTCGAAAAGGGTGATTTAAAAGATTATTTTAAAGATGCGCAATATGAATTTGTAAAGCATGCCATTAATACAAACTATTACAATGAATATCCAATCTTAAATAAAATATTAAAGGCCTATGAAACTGAATGTGAAAATACAACCTTTTTAATGCCTTTAGGTGCCATTCAGTGCATTGAGAATTTAAAGAAGCTTGCTCAAGGGCCTGTCATGTTTTTGGTTTCAGACAAAGGAGTGACGGACAAAGAGTTATTTGAAGAAGACGCAGAACCAGATATTTCCTTTCATGGCTCTGTATCAATGATGGTAAATTTTGATGCATTGAAGCGCTACACAGAATTGTGTGGAGGGAAGTGTTTATTAATGGGAGATAAAGGTGCAGATTTTCAGGTCGCAAATTTTATCTTTCAAGCTGATTATAAAATTCCCAATACAACTTATGCTTTTGTCAATAGTTTATCTTGTTTTAGCCCACAAGATCTTTTTGATATCTGCTATATCGATGATGAGCCTGTTAAAAATCTTAAATCGCTAGAAGCTGTTGTTAATATTTTAAATTTGGCGGAATGGGATCCTAGTATATTTTACGATTACCATGAGCAAATAATTGAAAAGTTAGAAGATGACGATATTACGGTCGGCGTCCAACATAGTATATTAAATGGGCTTGAGCGTGCATGGCGTTATTTCTTTAAACTAGAGAAATCTCAAGATCTCCCTTTTGCAATTGGCTCTACGCTTTATCATATGGACTTTAATGAAAGAGCGATTGAATTTTATAACCATTCGTTAGATTTTTTTGGGAAAGATAGAGATACCTATTTTAATCTGACGTTGGCGTATCAAGCGCTAGGAGATTATGTGAAGGCACAAGAAATGATTGATGAATCGCTTAAAATTGCGCCTAAAGATGCAGAAATAGCAGAATTGCTAAGAGAGATGGAGCCAGTTCAGGAACGTACGATTTAGTGCATGGAATAATACAAGGCTTGCACCAACGCAAGCCTTGATTTTTAATCGGCCCGACAAGAATGTTGTTCGATTAGCTTTTTATCGCTTTCTAATAATTTTTCCCAAACAATCTTAAACTTTTCAGGTTCAGCTGTTTTCATTTCACTTGTGAAAAAATGCATATCTTCTGGATTAGCATGCGGAAATAGAACATTTAGCATGCCCAACATATCATCTGGCGTCATTTTTTGATAGGTTTTCGTTTGTAGTTTTGCTAATTCTTCATCCGAATACAGAGCCTGTAATTTAGGCAGCAATATTTTTTCTTCTTCATATAAATGTTTTAGCATTTCGCTATAGAACAAGCGGTAAGATAGATAGAATTCATTACCAAGATGTACTTTGTTAGCATTATGTTGAACGCTGATAATATGCTCTAATTCTTGAGCTAGACTATCTAGCGCCTTTTCATGCTCTTTATGCTCTTTTTCAATAGAGAATTGTATGTCACAGTTTTTTTGTCGTAATAAATCATGTATGTAGGCATCTTCATATTCGCCATGATGCTTTAATAGATGAGTTAAGCCAATCAATTTTTCTTTAAGCGCTTCACAGGAATTTATGTCTAAAAAATCTGTTTTAGCGGCGGCTCGTTCAAATTCTGACAGCTCAAAGCAAACATATTTATGGACACGATAAAATCGATAGCGCATTTTACTTTTCCTGAAAAATGGAGGCAGATTTGCAATAATAATCCAAGCCTGACTCCAATTCAAGGTATGAGATGGGCTTAAATTTCCAGTATAGAAGTAATGGGGCTCGTTCTGCTTCTTTGCAAGATGTGCTGAAAATGCAATAATCTTAGATAAGACTCACAATTAAAAAACGACCAGATGGACATGAAATTACTTTCAGAACAACACATAATAGATAGTCTTAAAAATGATTATGGCATGGATGTTGTATCAGTAACATTTTTACCGTGGGGCGCAGATTCTAATGCAGCTGTTTATAAAGCACAAACACGCGATAAATCCTATTTTTTAAAACTGAAACATGGCCATCATCATGATCTTGGTGTTGCTATAGTAAAACTATTACATGAGTCTGGGATCTCGCAAATTATTTCCCCTATCAATACTATTTATGGTCATCCTACTCATCTTATTGGGCACTTTACACTCCTTCTATATCCATTTATTGAGGGTATGAATGGATTTGAGCATCCGCTTACAAATGAACAATGGATTACGCTTGGAAAGGCAATTAGGGAAGTGCATGATATAAATGTACCTTCTTCCATTGTAAGCCAAGTAAGACGAGAAGATTTTTCGCCAAAATGGCGCAATAACTTACGTTGCATATTAGATAAAATCGATGTTGAACCGTCGGGTGATGAAATAACATCGAAAATTTGGAAGTTTATAAAAGAAAATAAAAAAAATATTTGCCATCTTTTAGACAAAGCAGAAATGTTCTGTCAGAAAATCAGTAACCTTCAAACTTCCTTCGTACTTTGCCATTCTGACATCCATGGTGGCAATGTATTAATTGATAAAAATAATACACTTTATATTGTTGATTGGGATGAACCTATCATGGCGCCTAAAGAGCGCGATCTGATGTTTATCGGAGGTGGTATTGGTAATGTGTGGAATCAAGCGCATGAAGAGGCATTGTTTTATCAAGGCTACGGTAAAACCACACTCAAAAAAAGCATTTTAGCTTACTATCGTCATGAAAGAATTATTGTGGATATTGTTGAATATACAGAGCAATTGTTGTTATCGTCTGCTGGTGGCGAAGAACGGAAAATTATGTATCAACATTTTATGGATATGTTTGCACCAAGAGGAGTAGTGGAGATTGCACTCGATTCATTTATCACTGATTAAGTTCTGTTTGATATTACAAGAAAATTGAGCCTAGAAACTGTTAAACAATAGCCACTGACGTAGTTTTTTCCTATTTACTGCTTTTAGTTTGTATTTTATGGTATTAGTTCACTTGTAAGAAATGAAGGGAATCGCCATAATAGCCGCTGTTACAAGATGATGTTTGGTTATTATGAATTCAATCTCATTCTCAAATTTAGCACTTCATCCAGAAATATTGAATAATTTGGAAACCCTGGGTTACCAAGAGATGACTCCCGTCCAGGCAAGAAGTTTACCTCTTATCCTTAAAAATCATGACATTATAGTAAAGGCTAAAACCGGAAGTGGTAAAACGGCTGCTTTTGGGCTAGGAATATTGTCCAAAGTGGATCTCCAGCACTTTAAACCACAAGCATTGGTTATTTGTCCAACTAGAGAGTTGGCGGATCAAGTGGGCAAAGAAATCCGACGCCTAGGTCGCTTAATCCCGAATTTACGTGTGCTAACACTCTGTGGAGGCAAGCCCTTAAGGATGCAAGCAGAGTCTTTGCGACATGGGCCGCACATTCTGGTGGCAACGCCAGGACGACTCCAAGATCACATTGAGAAAAGAACGCTAGATCTAAAACACATTCGTACCCTCGTTCTAGATGAGGCTGATCGAATGGTAGATATGGGGTTCTTTGATACGATTGTCGATATTATCAAGGTTCTGCCTTCTAAAAGACAAACCTTATTATTTTCTGCTACTTACCCTACTACAATTGCAGAGCTTTGTCAGTTTATTCAAACAAATCCTATTGAAGTCACTTTAGATACTCAAGATAACTCTGCAGATATTTTACAATTCGCTTATCAAGTAAGTGAAAAGGAGAAAAATGAAGTCTTATTTGCTTTATTTAAGCATTATAGTATGCAATCGACGATTATTTTTTGTAATACTAAAAAGCAATGTGATGAAGTAGCGATGTATCTTTGTGATAATGGATTGTATGCTTTACCTATTCATAGCGATCTTGAGCAAAGAGAAAGAGAAGAAATCCTCCTTCAATTTGCTAATAACAGTTGCCCGGTTTTGGTGGCAACGGATGTTGCTGCGCGTGGAATAGATATAAAAGATCTCCCTTTTGTGATTAATTATGACTTACCCTCTAGCCCAGAAATTTATGTACATCGAATTGGACGCACTGGGCGCATAGGAAAATCAGGTATTGCCATCAGCCTTTTTGGAGATGCGCAGAACTTTAAGCTCGAGACCATTGAAAAATATATTCAATCTGTCGTAACAAGAGAAACGAAAGAATCATTGAACACGACAAAGAATGTAGCGATGGTTCCTCTCATGCGCACGCTTTGCATTAATGGTGGGAAAAAAAATAAAATGCGCCCTACGGACATCCTTGGTGCATTAACTGGCGAAGGGGGATTAACAGCTAACCAAGTAGGCAAGATCGATATTTTTGATTTTCATTCTTATGTTGCTATCAATCATATAGTCTCTTCTCAAGCATTGCATAAATTGCAACAAGGTAAAATTAAAGGGCGTACCTTTAAAGTTCGATATCTCGATAACTTTGATAGTGAATGAGTGCGCTCTTTAGCTTTTATTCCATAAAAGTCAGATTGACTTCCTTGCTTCAATTAAATGAGCAATGAAAAATTGTATCTTTAACAGTATTTAATTCCAGTGTCGATTTAAGATTTTTTAACCGAAATATATAAGTTGCTAACCATAAATATTTATTGGTTGGGATTTGTAATTTAAATTTTTCTCAAGGTTAATCATATGACCGAATCGATTTTTTGCTCAAATTGTGGCACTCGCATTGAAGCAAGCGCTTCTTTTTGCAAAAAATGTGGTTATAAAATTGATGCTGATCCGCAACCTTCTGAAGAAAATGAACATACCTCATTTATCATTTCCCAAAAGTCGGCATCAACTGCTCTTCTTTTATGCTTGTTCTTGGGGCCCCTTGGAATTCATCGCTTTTATGTAGGCAAAATTGGTACAGGATTACTAATGTTATTAACAGGGGGCGGGCTTGGGATTTGGGCTTTAATTGATCTGATTGTTATAGCTAATTGTCAATTTTCTGATTCCCATGGTCATCTTTTAGTATTTAAAAGAGGTAAGGGTTCAGTATTAAAAAGGGTGCTCAGCATTCTAGGATTAGTCATCGCCGGGTTGCTAATATATCTTACTGCATTGATCTCTATCGTATTTTATGCAACCAGCGGCATAAGTAGTGTAGTTCATGATGAACTTGCTGCAATCCGTTCTGGTGATTATGAAAAGGCTTATTCATATACTGCTAAAGAATTCCAAAGCACAACATCTTTGAGCGATTTCAAAAAATCAATTTCTCAAATCCCATCATTGAAAAATAACATGAGCATCTCATTGAACGAAAGAAAAATAGAAAATAAAATGGGAACAATAAAAGGAATGCTTAAATCAAGTGATGGCGCTATCACACCTGTAGAATTTCAATTAATAAAAGAGGGGGAAGCATGGAAAATATTAATGATACATGTTATTCCTCAAAGTGGAATACAATCTGAGGTTAAATCTAACAAAGAAACTAATCATTCACCAGTTAAACCTCCTTCATCATTAAATGAATATAGCGACAACAAAAATAGATTTAGTGTAAAATATCCTTCTGATTGGGTACATGAGCAGCCTAATAAAACAACAGCATTTTTTGGTGAAAAGCAAGAAAATTCCTCATCATTCTATTTTGCAATTAGCATCCAAACAGTCCATCCAATTAAAAAAGATGTTCATATTAGTGCTCAAAAATATTTGGAAGCGGTAAAAAAACAAGCTTCAACAGAATTAAGCAATTTTAAAATCATCAGTCAGAATGAAATGGAGTTACCACAAAATCCAAAGCGTTTCAAAGGTGAGGGACTTGTGTTTACCTATACTCGTAAAAATTCAACTATTAAGCAGATGCTCATTATCATAACAAGAGACGATGATTCTACTTTTTATACCTGGTCATATACAGCAACTATTGAACAGTTTGATAAAAATTTACCAAAAGCAAAAGCTATGTTTGAATCATGGAATATTTACTAAGTATCAAAACAAAGACCTTTTGCTACTTAATATTTTTATGGAATATTTGTCATGAGAATAATGATACATATCTTAAGTATCGTACTAATAGTAATACACTCTAGTACGCTGTTTGCCGGCACTCCTCAACTTAATTTGAATTGCAAATCTATATCCGGTCATACTGTCATTGTTGGATATCCTCGAGGAGAAGGTTATGATATTAAGATATCTGTGGGTGATGCTGTAATCCGTTATGTCGATATATGCCTTGATACTGAGTGCTCTAAAAAAGAGAAATATGGTGATCTATTCGTTGTTGAGGCACTGCGTAATAAAGTATTTACCATATATTTTGTTGAAACACTTGATTCAGGTAATAATTTTATTTTTACAGGATCCTTTTATGCACTTCCAAACACTGTGAAATACTCTAAAACAACAAATGGGTACCGTGCAGAATATAAAGCAATTTACGATGGCGCTGATCCTCGCAGTAATAATTCCCCTAAAACATTTGTAAAAGAACCGATTGAAGTAGTATGCACCCATCAAGAAGAACTCTAGTCGAGCTAATAGCATTGGAACACTTAAAAAGCAGCATTTGATATTTGGCTCTCTAAGTGGGACGATTTTGAACTTTTCAGCTTGAGATTATTGATACATACCTTTGTAGCCAAAAATGTTAAGACAGCATCACGGGTAAATAAAAGCTCAGCCAAAAGAGACTGCGATACTTATCTACGGGACTATTTATTACTTATTCCAATTTGAGATTTTTCAAATTCTAAAACTGATTTATATTTGTGAGCATGATCAGACTTTTCTTTTTTCAACCACTCAATAGTGGCATCTTTGCCACATAAATCTATAATATTTACTTCTTTACATTTAGACTCATGCATTTTGATATACTGTGTTATATCAAAAACATTGTTGTTAACAATAATCCAACAACTATTTGCATTGTTATGTAATTGAATTTCTTCTAACGGTATAAATTTCTCTATCGCAACACAAGGCCATGATAATAATGTGCTTAAAAAAACGATTAAGTAAAAATATTTTTTCATAGTAATCCCTCTAAATTGATATTTGTGCTTCTCACACCCTTGGCTTTCAACGCTGATTTAAGATTATTTTGAAATCCTGGGTGTCCACATATACGAATTAGCTTAAATTGCATGTTATCAAATGGTTTGTGGTTGAAGTTATCAACAAATTGTTGTCCCGATCCTATATAAAATTCCCAGGTAAAATTTGGATTTTGCTTCATGCAACGGTTAAGCTCTCCCTTAAAGAAAAAATTACTTTCTGAACTGTCACAACAAATAAAATGTATTTTTTCAGAAAATGCATTCGGAAAGGAACGAATCGCTGCAAGAAAAATGGCCGAACCAATACCATACGCAATCCATAATTGCGATTGGTTCATTTTCCAAAATGCTGTGCCAAATGGTGCTAAGATACGAACTGGTGAAGGAAGTGAAATAGTATTCAAAAGTTGCGTATCTTTGCCGCGATCTTTGATAAATAGTTCAATATAGTTTGCTGAAGGTCGTGAAATAATTGTAAACGGATGCCAAATGCGTGAAAAATTTTTGGAAAGAAATTTAAGATAAACGAAATGTCCAGGCTCAAATTTAAAATGTCGAGAAGCAAGATCCGTAGGATAAAGTTGAAGTAAAAATAACTTAGGACGGATCTCATAAATTTTTTTGATAAGATATTTTTTCCCCCAGTTAGAGAACCCTGGTAATACTATAGATAGTAGTAGGGCAGTTGCGCTAAATATAGTTAAAGATAGATACATTAACCATTCTTCGAGCTTATTGGGCTCGAGAAAAATGAAGGTGTGAATTAATGCCGTTACAAGACACGCGGCGCTTGTAAGATGTATACCACGCCATTGCCTATAGGGAATTAGCCTGCGAAACAAAGCAAAAATAGTTATTAGAATAATCCCTATTAGGGTAATCCAACCGGTTAAAATGGCAATATCATTCCATCGGAAAAGTAAATTGATATGATTTATGTAACGCCAGAATAATTGAATAAAATGGCATGTCATAGCTATAACGCTAATTATGGCGATCCAGTGATGCCAACACAGTTGACGTTTGAGTCCGTCAAAAAATTTATTAATAATTGGAATTCTTGCTGAAAGATAAAAAGATGTTATGAATAAAATCAAAGCGATATACCCGCTCAGACGCGTCATATAGTGAGCCCTTTTTGATCTGTAATCGCGATTGTGTTTTGAGCGTTAGTTAGTATGACTTATGAAATTCAATTTAAAATATAAGTTTATTAATAATATTGTGCAAGCGTGGAAGTTGTGTTTTTTAGATAAGCATTTTGAGTTAGGGTGTTGGCTCTTAGAGCTTTTCCGGTTGAGATCGCCTATACGATGTTTAATATCGGAAATAAGTTGTCAATAAAGTAAAGATTTAGTAGACTGAAAAAATTTATCCAATCGTCAAGTTTAAATATGCAACTTATTAAGATTTTCTATTTTGGCTTCGCTCTACTGTTTTCCTCAATCGTGATGGCTGCTGAAGCAAAGGAAGAAGTTAAAGACTCAAATAAAAAAAAAGAAGATGTCAAAGAAGAGGTTAAAACAGAAACGAAAACTGACGGTGGGTTCGAAATATATCGTTCGCAAGATGATCGCTATTGGTTTAAATTTCACGGCATTGCTAAAGTGGATGCTGGTTTTTTTACATCAGACTTTGAAGATGAGCAACAAGAATTTCCGAATGGAACAAATATTCGTGCTTTAGAAACTAATTTCAATGGCGGGATTGGTGAGGATTTATCATATTCCATTGTTTTAGGCTTTGAAACCGGTACGGTTACAATTAACGACACATTTTTTACTTATTCCGGATTTAAAGACACTGAAATTAGCATCGGACAAATTATATCTCCCTTTTGCTTGGAAAATGCAAATAGTTCCAAATGGATCCCATTCATGGAAAGGAGCTTACCCGTTATTGCCTTGAGGCCTTGTATGGGTATTGGTGCTAACTTCAACACGTGGGGCAAACATTATGGCATCATATTCGCCTCAGCAACGGTTCCTCATGGGCAAAACAAAGATACTGCGATAATTCATCACCGTTCAGACAAACTCACTCATACCTTAAGAGCATTCTATGTGCCTTTAAATGAAGACAATAAAGTTATTCAGATAGGGGCTTCGGGAGTCTACGCTGATACCAACGCGACGTTTAGAGATAATTCTCCTAACATCGATGGGCGCCGTTTTGCTAGCCGACCTGAAATAAAGGCTCGAAATACCCCAAATACCGTAGATTCCGGTAATAGACTTCTTGTTGATCATTATGATGAATTTGCTTTTGAATTAAGTGGACAAAGAGGCCCTTTTGTCATAGGCGCTGAATATTTACAAGCTTATATACATCGTTGGTTTAATCCCGGCTTGCATTTCTATGGCTGGCATGCTCAAGCCGCTTACGTGCTCACAGGTGAAAGCAGAATATACAAAATCAAAAATGGATCCTATGGTCAAATCATACCAAAAGGCCCTTATGGCGCTTTTGAGGTGGCAGCGAGATACAGTATGGTTAACTTAAATGATGAAGATATCCACGGCGGGAAAGAGAATAACGTGACTTTATCTCTCAGTTGGTACATTAATCAAAATCTTCTGATCATGGCGAATTATATCAATGCTAGCATCGATCCGACACAAGCCCTAGGTGATAACTTCAATCCCAGTCCTAATCACCGTCATTTGAATATTTTTGGTTTGAGAAGCCAAATAGTGTGGTAATTAGCCATCGCTTCTAGAATCTTCACACCATAGGTCGCAAGTTGAATTTGAAGCGTCATGAAGCACTGTTGTACTAACGCATTTGCCATTTGCTTTTTTGTTGAGGAATTTTATTTTATCTCCTTTGCGCAAAACGGCACAACTCGTTTGAGGCTTCCAATGTAATCCATTAATGATATAGTCACCATTGTGCAATACTTTTTCTATTTTATATTCCTGATTAGCATAACAAGTTGTGCTCAATCCTAATAAGACAAAAATTGGATAAAGTTTCCTCATTTATACTCCTGATCAAAAATATTTCAAATCAATTATAGATCTTCTGTTTCACACCAAAGCAAACAAGTTGAGTTTGAGTTGAGATCAATTATTGTCGCTGTAACGCATTCCCCATTAGGGTTGCCATTAACAAATTTAACCCTATCGCCCTTTGCAAGAGTCCTACAGGAAGTATGCGGTTTCCAGCTAACGCCATTGATAATGTAGTAACCATTATCTAATACTTTCTCCACCTCATACTCTGAGGTTTTGCCAAGACAGCAGGTGGTGAAACCAAACAGGACTATAAATATAAAATGCTTATTCATAAAAAATCTCTACATGCGGTTTTTGCTGTATTTTCTTTCTAGATTGTCAAAACATTCAGTAAAACACTTAATGTTTATTAATCATGATTATCGCGTATACATTCATATCCTTTAATTTAAATATTAAATTTTACTTGAAAATTTTCGTTCGCTTCCGAAATATCTATAAGGTGCCTTTTAATTAATGATGAAAACATGCATATAGATCCTCCAAAATCAGCCTCATCCAAGCTAAGAATGTTTCTATGGCCTATTTATGGCAGAGAACATATGAAGTTTGTGCCAATGACTATCATGATTTCATTAATTTTGTTTAATTATACAGTTTTAAGAAACATGAAAGACACATTAGTCATCACGGCTACTGAAGGATCAGATGTGATTGTTTTTCTAAAATCTTGGGGTGTTTTACCTTCAGCAATACTCTTTTTCTTTATTTATTCAAAATTGAGTAATATTCTAAAAAGACAAACTTTATTCTATGTTTCGGTTAGTTTCTTTCTTATCTATTTTGCCGTGTTTGCGTTAATTCTATATCCTCATCAAACAATGCTACACCCGCATCAATCGGCAGATTGGTTAATTACCCATCTCCCCTCAGGGCTTAAAAGCCTGGTAAATATGTACAAGTATTGGTCTTTTTCTATTTTTTATATTTTAGCTGAACTATGGGGAAGTGTTGTATCTGCATTACTCTTTTGGCAGCTGGCAAACAGTATTGTAAAAGTTTCGGAAGCTAAACGATTTTATGCACACTTTTATTTATTAGCTAATTTGGCAACGGCATTTTCAGGTGTGGTTTCTGCTCATTTCTCCAAAAAAGGGATCAACATAGAAGATCCTATCGCAAGCTATGGTGTCACAGTAAATTATCTTGTTTGGACAGTAGTGGGTTGTGGACTCGTGGTAATGTTTTTATATTATTATTTGGATAAATATGTCATACCTGATCCCACCTTAGTTGATCCTAGTGAGTCTGTTCCCATGAAAAAGAAACTTAAAATGGGAATGAAAGATAGTATTAATTTTATATTCCATAATAAATATTTAGGATGGATTGCATTGTTAGTCATTTGTTATGGAATTTCAATTAATTTAGTAGAAGTTGCCTGGAAAAATCAGGTTGGATTGTTCTTGCCAAACCCAAGTGATAAACAAGCATTTTTTGGTATTTATAGTACGGTAGCAGGCTTATCAACCGTTGCGGTTATTTTGATTGGTGGTGGTTTAATGCGGTGGTTAGGGTGGAAAGTCGCTGCTTTGATGACACCTATTGTAATTGGTGTTACAGGCGGTTTGTTTTTCTATTTTATGATATTTGATAAAAGCGCTGCAACATTGGTGACAAGTTTAGGTACTACTGCATTGGCCTTTGCTGTTTATACGGGAGCGTTACAAGTTATTTTGAGCAAAAGTACTAAATATGCTTTATTTGATCCAACCAAAGAAATGACATACATACCTTTAGATGAAGAGTCTAAAGTCAAAGGTAAAGCTGCAGTAGATGTTGTGGGAGGACGCTTGGGTAAAGCGGGAGGCGCCTTTTTGCAACAAGCAATGTTAATATTCATAGGCCCTATAGCAGTGATTGCGCCATATTCAGCAATTTGCATGATTATTTTTGTATTAATATGGATAGTTGCTGTATTTAAACTTCATACTTTATTTGTTAAAGCGGGTGGGGAAAAAGCTTGGAATCAATAACTTTCTTAAGAAGAAGTGTTCTTGTACGTATAAAAATAGTTTAATATTTGCCGTGAAAATCTACTGAGTTAAATTGCAAGTATTAAGCTTTGAAGTTGAGTTTTACTGCAGCGATATCTGATGGTTAAATTGGCTTCCCGCGTGGGACCATTTTCGAACTTTTCAGGTAGAAACATTTAAAATCTGATCCGAACGGGTAGATTGTAAAACGATCCATTGACATTGGATGGTTTTATGTCAAACATATGTATATGTTTTTGATGATTGTGCGAGAGGATTTGAGAGCCAACTCTAGTCCTGCTTAAGTGAAACTACGAAAATCCGATATACTTATTATTAACAAGAAACATCTCATTGTGGTACAAGCTTTCCTTCTCCTTTGATGTTATTTTATATAGTGACATTTATTGACATGATCATGGCTCCTATATTTTTAATGGTTTTTTGATATCGCGCTAATGAGGGATGGGGCATGATGAGCAGTGTTGAGCAAACAATCCAAAAAATAAAGCGGAGGATATCATGACTTCGCGTTTCATCAGCAAGCTCTGCAAGAAGGTATGGGTTCGTGCTGCCAGTTTTCTTCTACTCGCTCTGCTTACTGCATACCTTGCCCGCGTATTGTCGCCCTATTTGCCAAAGGACTTCGCTTTTCAAGCTGGCGCAGACTCCGTAGCAGCCCTGCTCAAGGTATTGACTTCCTCGATGCTTGCGGTTACAACGTTTTCACTTTCGATTGCGGTATTCGCCTTCGCCACCGCTGCAGGATCAGCCACTCCACGGGCGACTGTACTTTTGCAAGAGGATCGCACAACCCAAAATGTTTTGGCTACTTTCTTAGGCGCATTCCTCTTTGGCCTTGTAGGGCTCATATCTCTCTACGCCAAGATATACGATGCATCTGGCAAAATAGTCGTTTTTCTCTTCACCGTTGTCGTTATTGGACTCGTTGTTATCACACTTATTAGCTGGATAAATCATCTGATGCAGTTCGGAAGAATGGACGATACGCTCAGTCGGGTGGAAGAGGCAGCGACTGCTGCATTGCGTGCGCATCTGGATAATCCTTATCTCGGTGGTCAGTCGATCATCGGTGCGGCACCTCGAAGAGGCATTGATATCCGAGCTGTCGAGACAGGCTATGTACAGTATATCGACATGGAGGCTCTACACAAATGTGCTGAAAAGCTTGACACGCAAATCTATGTGCGTTGCCTTCCGGGGCAATTCATGTCCTGCGGTGAAGTGCTTCTCTCTTTAGAGTTTGTCGCTGTCACAGAGTCTCAGGAAGCCGCTATGCGTCGCGCCTTCACGATTGGTTCGCGACGTACCTTCGAGAGTGATCCCCGCTTTGGCCTGATAGTCCTGTCAGAAATTGCCTCGAAGGCACTGTCACCTGCGGTAAATGATCCCGGCACCGCAATCAGTATTCTAGGAAGGTTTGTACGAATCCTGTCACATTGGCATGAGCGGACTGATGTGGATGTCGACTACAAACGTCTTTACATATCATCTATCACGGTAAATGATGTCATAGAAGATGCATTCAGACCAATTGGACGTGATGGAGCCTCGCTCGTGGAAGTGCAGATCAGATTACAAAAAGCTTTGTTGTCGCTCTCTCGAATCGCGCCAGAAGTTTTTGCAAATTCCGCCTCGCAGATGTCATTAGAAGCCCTTGAACGAGCTGAAGCGACATTGGTCTTGAAATCCGATCTTAAAAGTATAAGGGCGATAGCCTGTTTAATACAGCCGTTGGTTAATACAAGTTCTGCTTTTCGTTAGAGATTATCGATTCTCTCATTGAAAAACGCTAAATGAACGATAAGCTAAAGTCATTGCACGACTTTGAATCTACGCTACCCGTGACTTGCAAGATCTTGTTGAAAAAAATATGTTACTGAAGGTAGGAGAACCCAAACGTACGCGGCATCACTTGAATATCAACTCACCTAGTAAAAAGTAAGGTGGCAAAAATTGCGATTATTTTGTTAGTAAATTGTAAGTTGGCTCCCGGCGTGGAATCATTTTCGAGCTTTTCGGGTGAGATTCAGGATAGTATTAATTTAAGTGCTGGATGCCAAATTTACATAATGCAATATAATCTATTTGAGCAAAGCAACTAAAGAAAGGGCGGCGGCTATCATAGCAAATATTAAAACCTATTTAACTGGGCTGCGTTTAGAATAGAACTAATCAATATCGTTTTCTACTTTGCCTTTTATTATTTTCAATTGAAAGCTGCCCTAATTTTTAAGGTGCTTTTGTATCTGCAATTTCTTTAGAGTGCAAGAGATTTCGTCTTTTGTCTTCTTTTGTTGCAGATGTTCTTTGAGGGAAAATAACATTGAAATGCGCTTTGATATTTCTAATGCGTTGTGGCGCATTGAGTTCTTGCTCCCAGCTTGTAATTTTATCAGCGATTGTTAATGCATAATGAACATGCTCTAGTTGAAAACCCTTTAGACTCAAACGATGGTACTAATAGAGCTTGCTGGCCTAAAGAGATCATCATTGCAAAACTAAGGCATAGGAGGGCAGTTGTTTAAGATGGGAGCTTCAGACAGTTCAAGTAAACATTCAAAAATCTGAAATAACGATTTGAGAATTTCGAATTGTTGGATTACGAAACAGATTGTTTCATCTCATTTCTAAACAGTGAAGGGTATGTGAGTAGCTGAGATAGAAGATGGCAGTACGAAAATAAGTTGGCTCCCCGAGTGGGACGATTTTCAAACTTTTTGGCTTGATATCGCCGATACGTTAAATATCGGAAATAAGTTATTTACCAATGAGATACCCTTGAGTGTTCACACCTAAAACTGTTGAGGTATAAAAACTAGTTAACTTTATTTTTAGAGCCACTTCACACAACCTTGTATGTCCGTATACACTCCGACTAGCCAGTAAAGGCTTTAAAGCTCGCTGCTTAGTTGAGCCCCTTGATATGATTGCGCGCCATGAGGCAACTATTCGGAAATTCCGAATAGTTCAATACTAGAGGGTATCAGAATGAGTGTTCGAGAAAGTAAAATACAATTAAATAACTGGAAAAATCATTAAAATGAAACTATTTGTCATATACATAGGCGGGGCTACCAAAACATCTTTAATTGAGCTTCATGATATGCGATTTGTTGTGGCTCAATCTATTGAAGAAACTTACGATGTTCTTCGAAAGACTTGGTGGGGTACGGCGGAAAGTTTGCATTTAGATGCGTGGGGTGAGTTAGTCTATGCTGATGGTTACGATATAACAGTACAGCCTAAAGGCAATGTTGCTTCGATTGATGAAAAACTCTATTTTTTAAACTTAGGGGGCTACGATAGCAAACAGTTTACAGAATTGCATCATAATGTCTATATTATTGCTCGGGATAAGCAAACAGCAAAAATAAAAGCCAAGGCACAAATCCAGCATTGGGAAGTACCTCATACCGATAGCAACTTTGAAGTTGAAAATATTATTTCTGTTGGGGAATGCCTCGAAAGATCAGGATACGAGCTAGTGCTAACCAAAACAAGTAATCCAAAACCATTTGTATTTACTTGTAGGTATACGCCAATAGGGTTACAACTTGAAGCGGCTTGCTAGAACTTATTATTAGATCGCTAATGCTGAGCTGCAAACGCCTACTGCGTCATTTTTAAGTTTAAATATTAAAAAAAGGACATCCAATTATTTTCTTTTTAATTAAATCTGCAAATAGCAAGAAAGTGATGTTTGATGTAGAAGTGCTAAATAGTATATTTCAGCGAGCATTAGAAAAGATAGAGTAAGCAAAAGGTAAAAAAAAATAATAGAGAAGAACGGCGAAAAATATCACATTCTCATTAAGCCAATTTTGAAGTGTTTGCTAATTTTTGAGAAGTAATGTTTTTAGATTTGTTTAGCAAACTAGAAATTGGCTCCCCGAGTGGGACGATTTTCGAACTTTTCGGCTTGAGATTCTAGAAACTGTTAAAAAGTGGCTTGAAACGCAGTCGTTTAATCTCCCAATAAAAATGTATAGAAAGAAAAATTAACCAGACCTTATTTTTGTTTTGCAGCTTTTTGAGTAAAAATGATACAGATAATGATAAAAGCAATTAGAACTAAAGAAGCCGTATATCGACTTAATGCTAGTCCGCCGGCATTTAAAGGTTTATCAAGAAAATCACCAAGGACTGCGCCAAATGGTCTGGTTAGGATAAACGCCGCCCAAAATAGGAATGTCCTAGAAGTAGTAGTCCAATAATAGAGTGCAGATAGAATGACCAAGGCTGTACCAAAGATAAGTGCTGCAAAACTATACCCCATACCTGCAGTATCTGCCATCCAATCGCCTAAGGCAGTTCCCAATGTTTGGGAGAACATGATTGTGATCCAATAAAAAACCTCCTGCTTTGGGCTAACAACAGTTCTTACAGAAACTGATCCGAGGATGTAATACCAAAGGGCAAGTGAGGTCATTAATAGGGTAAACAATAACGCAACACCACCAGCATAACCAAAACCAAGTGAACGATCAGCAAAATCAGCAAGTGTTGTTCCGACAGTTGTGGTAGCGACAATTGTAAACCAATAAAGAGATGGATGAAATTTTGTAGCCTTAATTTGTGCGAATACTGCAAGAAGGAATACGATCCCAAAAATAGCTGAGCCAATGAGATATCCCATTCCTAAAGACATTGTGACGGCATCACCACCTGTTTCACCAAGCGTGGTTGCTGCAATTTTAGTAATCCAGAACATTAAAGTTATTTCTGGAAGTTTTGTTAAATTATCTTTAGAAGTATGTTGCAAAATTGTCCTTTAAATAAGAATAACATTTATATGATCTGTTTCTTTAAAGAATAGTATTTAGACTGGATAAGGAGAAGAGCTCAATGAACTTAGGTTTAGTACTGGAATTTGTTTGGTGAGTTTTCTTGATAAATGTGGCTCCCCGAGTGGGATGATTTTCGAACTTTTCGGGTTGAGATTGCGGATACGTTAAATATTGGCTATGCGCTCAATAAGATCCTGCCTATAACACTTGATGCCTCATAACGCCCTTCCACAAACAATTACCTGCTGAAAGGCCGGGCACTTGTAGCGTCTGATCCATAACCACAATAAAGGGCATTTACCTAAATTACAATTGATGCAGATTTGAGCCCGTTTAAATCTTGACAGATAGTAAACGTTTACTTACTATGCGTCATCATGATGAACGCGATATCGACTGAGAATTTAAGGTATGTTAACTAAATCAACAAAAGAAAGAATAAATATAAGTGCTATAACGCTTTTCGTTAATAAAGGAATTAAAGAAACATCAATTAGAGATATTGTTCTAGAGGTTGGTTTAACCGAAGGTGCTTTTTATCGTCATTACAAATCTAAAGATGAGCTGGTCATCAAGTTATTTTTAGAGCCCTATTTGAAGCTAACAGGTGAGATTGAGCAAGTGCTTGTACAAAATGGCTATTTTGAACAAAAACTAGCTAGATTAATAAGATTTTTATGTGAAAGTATAGATAATGAACCAATTTTATTTCAGTATTTACTCATCACTCAGCATAACTACCTGAAATATATACCTCCTAATGCAAAAACCTCTTTTGCCATTGTTGAAGATTTTTTTCAAAAAAGCATCGATGATAATTCTTGCAAAATACAAGACCCAACTTTTGCTGCCACCGTATTTTTTGGGATCATTATTCAATCATTTACATCTAGGATTTACAAAAAGATCGATAAAACCATGATGAAAGATTATGAAAATATTTTACAAGTTATGAAAGATGCAATGATTAAATAAAAATTCCGAGGTTGTATGTTGCAAAATGTTAAAATATTGGGAACAGGAACGTATTTGCCCGAAAACACAATATTATCTTTGGAATTAGATAAACAATTTAATAAGCCCGATGGTTGGGTACAGAAAAAATCAGGAATTTGCAAGAGATCCTTTGCCAGCTTTGAAACATCTTCTTATATGGGGGCACAATCTGCTTTAATGGCGATTAAAAACGCCAATTTAAAATTAGATGATATAGACTGCATTATCTCTGCTTGTGGTGTTATGGAGCAGGCGATCCCGGTGACTGGGATTCTAATTAAAGAACAGTTAGGGATCAAATCCTCTGTACCGTGTTTTGATATTAATTTAACCTGTATTAGCTTTATGGTTGCTTTAGATATTGCAGCGGGGTATCTGTTATCGGGTAAATATAAAAACATCTTGATTGTTTCATCAGAAATGCCTTCTAAGGGAATAAACAAAGAATGTATTGAGACGTATACAATTTTTGGAGATGGTGCTGCAGCAATTATTTTATCAAAGTCAGATCCATTAGATCAAAATCAGCTCATTGATTCAAAAATTGAAAATCATATTGAGGGAATAAATTTCTGCCAATTGCAAGGTGGAGGCACCAAACACAATCCTATTAATGGTTCAGTTAATTTAAATGAAACGCACTATTTTAAAATGGACGGTAAAAAAGTATTTAAATTATCTAGTAAATTATTTCCGCAATTTGTGTCAAATTTTTTGAAAAGCAATAATTTCTCAATTCAAGATATTGATTTAATTATTCCTCACCAAGCAAGTGGAGCAGCACTTGAAATCATAAGAAATAAATTAAATGCAAAAGAGGATCAGTTTTATAACAACATTTTAAATGTTGGAAATCAAATGTCTGCTTCGGTACCTTATGCATTACATTGTGCAATTCAAAGTAATCGTGTCATACGTGGGAGTTTAGTCCTATTACTGGGTACAGCAGCTGGTTTATCTTTTGGCGCAACCTTATTAAGGTATTAATATGAAAGTTCTCGTAACAGGAGCCACAGGGCTTTTAGGCCGGCATCTAGCTAAAAAATTATGCAATATGTCTCATCATGTTATTGCTTTAGGACGTAATCAGGATATTGGGAATGAATTGAACCAAATGGGAGCATCATTTGTTCCCTGTGATCTTAGTAATCGAAATACTATGATGACTCACTGTTTAGGGATAGATGCTGTTATTCATTGTGGTGCGCTCTCCAAACCATGGGGAAATTATTATGATTTTTATGATGCAAATGTTATAGGCACTAAAAATATTATTGAATGCGCATTAGAGCGTAATGTTAAAAGATTTATTCATATTTCATCTCCAAGTATCTATTTTGATTTTAGAAATCGGTTAAATATAATTGAAAACAGCAGTTTGCCAAAAAGATCGGTCAATCACTATATAAAGACTAAAAAAGAAGCCGAAAAAATAGTAGATGACTCAGCAAAATACGGCCTTGAAACTATTACCCTACGGCCTCGTGCAATTTTCGGGCCTTATGATACCACCCTATTCCCTAGATTGTTAAATGTGATTAAAAACTCAACATTTCCTCTTATTAATGATGGAAAAGCTGTTGTCGATATTACTTACGTTGATAATGTAGTTGATGCAATCATGTTAGCTATACAAGCACCATCTAAAGCAGTTGGACATAAATTTAATATCACTAACGATCAACCAATGGCACTTAAAAAAATCATGGACATGCTCTTTGAATTATTAGAAATTGATATCAAATATAAGAAAATACCAAAGTATTTAGCAATGGCAATGGCAAGTTTAATGGAAATAATAGCTAAATTTTCTTTAGATCACAATAAAGAACCTAGATTTACACGATACAGTATAGGGGTTTTAGCAGTTGATCAGACACTTAATATTCAATTGGCAAAAAATTTATTAGGATACTCACCTAAAGTAAGTATAGAGCAGGGGCTTGCGACCTTTGCTACCTGGTGGAAGGCAAATCATGATAGATGACATATCCTTTTATACAGCGGGATGTTGTTGTCAACTGGAAGCCTTCGCTGTCAAAGGAGGAAAGTGGCGTAAAAAGCAATTTCCTGCTCTTTTTGCAGTCATTAAGCACCGCAATGTTGGCAATATTTTATTCGATACAGGATATAGCGATCATTTTCATTCTGCCACAAATACCTTTCCAAATAAGTTATATCGTTGGACGTTGCCTGTGCAGCTTTTATCTAATGAAAAGGCAGTTTCCATTTTGAGCAGGAATAACATAAAGTCGACCGAGGTTAATCATATTATATTGTCGCATTTTCATGCCGATCACATTGCGGGAATAAAAGATTTTCCTGAAGCGATGTTACATGCTTTAGAAGCTGGATTTAGGCAGATCCAGAATCAAAAAGGTTTATCTGCCGTTAGTAAAGGATTATTAAAAACGCTTCTTCCAGTGGATGTGGCATCCCGAATGCAATTCATTGATACGGCGCAGAAGTGTGTATTACCGAAATGGATGGCACCATTCAAATTTGGTTATGATATTTTTAATGATGGATCTCTAATGGCGATTGATTTGCCAGGTCATGCTTTAGGCCATATGGGTATATTAGTAAATTATAAAAAACCCTATTTTTTAGTTGCTGATGCGTGCTGGGATAGAAAGGCATTTCAAGATCTTAAATTCCCAAGTAAATGTGTTAATTTTTTAATGGTTGATGTAAAAGCGTATACTAAAACAATTCAGCAATTGCATGAACTACACTGCTTGAATCCTGATCTTGCTATTATTCCATCGCACTGTGAAGCTTCTATTAATGAGATATTAAATTTATGATGCGGCTAAAAATACTTTATTATTATCTAAAGTCAAAATTCGCCCTTCAACCAAAGACAAGAGCAGAATTAGATACATTACAAAAGAAAAAATTTTTAGATTTTCAAAGAAAAGTATTGTCTAAATCTAATTATTTTAGACCTTTTTGGGAAAAAGACTTATCTAACTACCCGCTCATGAATAAAAAAATAATGATGGATTTTTTTGATGAGATAAATACGTCAGGAATTAGTGCTAAAGAAGCATTGCAAATTGCGATTGAAGCTGAAAACTCACGTAACTTTAAACCTATGTTAAAAGATCATATTGTTGGTTTATCCACTGGAACATCTGGCTCAAAAGGGTTATTTATTGTTAGTCAAAATGAAAAACTATTATGGTTGGCTGAAGTTTTGGCTAAGTTACTACCTACCAGGTTGTTCTATAAGCATCGTATAGCCTTATTTATGCGTGCAAATTCTAATCTTTATGAGTCACTAAGTTTGTCTGGGAGAATTTCATTCAAGTATTTTGATCTGAGTGATGATTTATCTGCCCTGATGAAAGAATGTGAGCGTTATAATCCTACAATCCTGGTTTGTCCTCCTAAAGTACTTAAAATGATTGCTAAAGCTCAAAAAAACGAAATTATTAATGTTAATCCAATAAAAATCATTTCAATCGCTGATGTTCTGGAAGACCAAGATAAGCAATTTATTGAAAATGAATTTAAGCAAATTGTTCATCAAATTTACCAATGCACAGAGGGATTTCTAGGCGCTACATGTAAATTTGGAACGATACATTTAAATGAAAACAATATTCTTGTTGAGAAAGAGTGGATAGATGAGAAGGAAGGTAAATTTATTCCTATCATTACAGACTTAAAAAGAACAACGCAACCTATTGTTCGATATCGGTTGAATGATGTGTTAACGTTAAAAAAAAGAGCATGCAAATGTCATAGTCCTTATGTAGCAATTGAATCAATTGAAGGCCGTGAAGATCAGATATTATATTTTAAAAGTGCATCTAAACAGACACTAGAGCCAATTTTTCCTGATTTTATTCGAAGAGCTATCATCATGACAAGCAATGAGATAGAAGATTACCAAGTAACTCAATTATCTCCTGCCGAATTGTGCATTGGGATCTCTCAAAAAAATGATAATGAGATCCACTCAGAAATTTACCATAGCATTGTAAATTGCCTATCTGCAAAAGGTTTAATCATACCTAAGATTGATTTTATTGCTTATAAAGAGACTAAGCTTGGTGATAAACTGATGCGAATACGTCGGGAGTTTACTGTTGATGAATAACAAAAATTCTATGAAAGTGTTAATAACTGGCGCAAGAGCGCCCATTGCACTTGACTTAGCAAGAATATTTCATAGAGCACAACATCGGGTTTACATGGCAGATAGTACCCGTTATCCTCTTAGTAAGAAATCAAATTGCATTGCTGAATATATCACATTACCTAGCCCTCGATTGCAACCTACGCAATTTGTGAACTCCCTCAAGCAAGCTCTCAAAGAGTTTCAAATTGATATGCTTATTCCGACATGTGAAGAGATTTTTTATATTTCTCAATTTAGAAATCAATTTCCTTCTGATTTAATTGTTTTTTGTGATAATTTTATAAAGCTAAAATGGCTTCATAATAAATATACATTTATCCAAAGCTGCTCAAATCAGCCAATCTATACCCCTAAAACATACCTTATTGACGAACATTTATCTCTTGATGATCTGGAAGATATTAGATATGTCATCAAGCCTGTTTACTCAAGATTTGCAACACAAGTAATACTTAATGCAAGTAAGAAACAAATCTTAGAATTGAAGAAATCAAAGCCGAATCAATATATTGCGCAGGAATTTATTGGAGGTGCTGAGTATTCGACTTATGGAGTAGCGCTTAACGGAAAATTGACAGCGAATGTATGCTATCATTCGCTGTATCGAGCGGGGAAGGGAGCTGGAATATTATTTCACAATGTATATATTCCAGAGATTTTCAATTTTATAACCGAATACGTTAAAGAAAATAATTTTACCGGACAAATTGCATTTGATTTTATTCAAGATAGGAAAGGTAATGTCTATGTAATTGAATGCAACCCTCGAGGTACTAGTGGTCTACATTTTTTTAAACATGAAAAACATTTTTCAAATGCTTTTATTGATCCTATGGTGCTATTGATACCCGACATGTTGCGTTATAAAGCGCTTAAGTTGGCTGTTTATTGTTTTGCGCTTCCTAAAATAAGAAATTTATCTGGTTTGCGCAATTTGATCAAACACCTCAACCTATGCCAAGATATAATTTATGATAAAGAAGATAAAATACCTGCATTTTATCAATTCTATTCGTTGATGGTTATATTCATAAAAAGTTTAGCGGCCTTCAAAAGTCCTTTAACTATTTCGACATGTGATATTGAATACGATGGATAATAACTTATTTGTACAAGCTGATCATTCTATTTTTAAGTTTAAAACCTTTTCAAATGAATTGCTTCATTGGTTGCATGCGTTTAGACATGAAAATCCCTCTAAGTTTATCGATAACATCCAAACTGATTTTCAAATCATTAAAGTAAATAAGACTATTTTGCCACTTTCTGTTAATAATAAAGAATATCAAAATAGTTATGTTGTTTCTCCTTATACTGCATTTATTTTATATTCATTCGATGAGATTAAGAAAATATCTAATTGTTTTGTTCGTATAATCCTTAAAACTCTTATTCTTTTGTTCGATAAATTCTTTAAAGCCTTTAATGTGAATCGTGTGGTTATGATAAATAATTGGTTGTTATCAACTAATCTTTATCCTGAGCTTCAAGCTCAAGATGTCAAACAAATCATAACCTTATTGTCGCAGCGGTATCCGAAGCACGTTCTCGTTTTCCGCTCTCTGAATGGTTATTCAAATGCTACGCTTATATCGAATTTAAAAAAATTGGGTTGCATTCTATCTGCAAGTCGCCAAGTTTATGTTTTTGATCCTAGTAAAAATAATTATTTAAAAAGGAATAATTGTAAGAATGATTTAAGATTGTTAAAAAATTCGTCTTATAACGTAGTAGAGCATGATGCGTTAAATGAAAATGATTATCAACGCATTGTTGAATTATATAATATGCTCTACTTGGAAAAATATTCTGTTTATAATCCTCAGTTTAATTATAAATTTATAAAGTTAGCACATCAAAAGCGATTTTTAACTATGATGGGTTTTCGAAACAGCAATGGTAGGTTGGATGGAATTATTGGCTATTTTAAAGTGGGAAATATTATTACTGCGCCCTTGGTTGGCTATGACATACACCTTCCTAAAGAAAAAGGGCTTTATCGCTTACTGATGATTTACTTATTAAAAAAGACTAAAGAAGAGAATTTATTATTAAATCTTAGTTCAGGCGCCTCTGGCTTTAAGAAATTAAGAGGAGGGCAACCTCATATAGAATACAGCGGAATTTATGTCAAACACTTACCACTTTATTCAAGATTATTCTGGCGATTTTTACAATTGTTGACGAATTATATTGCGGAACCCATATTAAAGAAGTATGAATTATGATGAATAAAATCAAACATAATTGGTTTATTGTTTGTAAAAGTAATGCTTTGAAAAATAAGCCAAGGCGGGTTATGCTTTTTGGAAAAGCGATTGTTGTTTTCAGAACTAAAAGTGGAATCAGCGCACTCGAGGATAGATGTCCTCATCGGAATGCACCACTTTCATGTGGCAAAATTATTAATGATAATATTCAATGCCCTTATCACGGTTGGACTTTTAATAAGCAAGGTGAATGTATTGATATTCCAGGCTTGTGCGTAACTTCGCACCATTCACTACGTACTGTCCCATGTTATTTTACCTTAGAATATCAAAATTTCATTTGGGTTTGTCCTGTGCTCAATTACAAACCCTCTGATTTACCCTATTGGCCAACGGAAATGGATTTTCAAAAAACAATATTACAGCGCACTGTTAGAGCAAGCCTCATCAATACACTCGAAAATTTTTTAGACGCAACACATACGCATTTTATTCATTCAGGTCTTATTAGAAAGAACAATAATCGTCAAAGTGTTAAGGCGTATATTTTTAGAAGATCTCATCGTGTGGATATTCGATATAACAATGAATCTAAACAAAATGGGTTTATTTCTCGTTTCTTTGAAAAAGAGCGCGTTGAAAGTGTGGGGCGTTACCTATTCCCCTCCCTTGGCCAAATTGAATATAGGAATAAGGAAGGAACAAGTTTACTGATTTGTTTATATTTAACACCTATGGATAATGAACACTTAGCAGTCTTTATTGTCATCCATTCTCCTAGATCTTGGATACCACTTTTTGTTAAAAAAGCATTTATTTTACCTTTTTTAAAAATAGCTTTAAAACAAGATTTAACTATATTAAAAACTCAAGCAGATAATATAAGTTTTTTTGGGAGTGAGTCTTTTACTTTTTCACCACTCGATTTAATTCGATCTCATATTACTCAAATTATTGAGAATGAAGGAAATGCGCCTATGGTAGAAGAAAATACCATAGTAAATATTTAGAAAATAACTAAATGCGATTTGATTGTCATTTTTTGGAGCTTGCATTAATGTTAGTTAATGTCCTTAGGTTCTATGCCAAGGAAAAGCCCAATGAAATTCAAGAAGCTAATTATAGTATTTGTATTTATGTTAACCCAATCAATTAGTTATCGCTTTGTTTGATGTTGTGTCAGTACCTTTATTTAATAAACTCTTGTTTTGTTCAATATAATGGGCTGATAAACGAGGAGCACTTGTGATTTGCTTGAAAATATATTCATTTGCATCAAATATGTCTTTCAGTGCTGATTTAAATCGTGGGGGATCAGCATGAAAATGATCATATACATGGTTAAATGATTTAGAAGCTGTGTCGAAGCGTTGCTCAGCAAGATAATTTAAAGTTAATGCCCGATTAGTCTCAAATTCTTCATCTGGATGAAACTGGACGGTTCCATCTTCAGCCATAATGTAAACGAGCCCTTCCTCTTTAAACACTCGATTTACAAAGAGTTTAAATTCATCACCTATTCTGTTACCTCTTGGGCGTTTGCCTCTTGAATGTTCTATGATGGCTTGATAAATGATTCTGATAGAGTTCAAACAATCGGTAAGCGAAATAGATTCAAAAAAATCTACAAACTCAGGGGCGGCAATACCTCATGGAACATCTAAGCCGGCTTCCGTTTCTATTTTGCTGGTTAGAAATTCACTTAAATTATTATTCAGGGCTATAGAAGAAACTTCTGCGCCAATTTGCCGCCTCATGGTGTTGCTGTCTCTAGTTAAACCTGATTGGCTAAAGTTCATTTGCTTAGATATTTGTTGAGTTGATTTCTTGAAGATTAGTTTAGACTTTACTTAACGACCAACTAACAAAATGGTAATGAGTGCGACTCGGATGGGTAATGAAAGTTGTTACTTATTGCCAGCAATTGCCCCGGGAGTGTCCCATGGCTTGCTCTAGAAATAAAAAAAGGGCGCTAGGCCCTTGAATTAGTTGGCTCCCCGACGCGGACTCGAACCACGGACCCAGTGATTAACAGTCACTTGCTCTACCGACTGAGCTATCGGGGAATAGCGCGAAATAGTACTTTTCTCCTGTACTTAAGTCAAGCCCCTTTAGCCCCCAGAAAACTGAGGGCTAAAGGGAGAAACTTAACTAAACGCTTTTTTCATGCGTTCAATCGCTTTTTCTAGTATATCCATACTGGTCGCAAAAGAAAGTCTCATAAACCCTTCGCTACCAAAAGCAGAGCCAGGCACTAAAGCGAGCCCTACGGTTGTAATGAGGTGTTCAGCAAGTTGCAAGTCTGAATTGATATTAGGCATGCGATCGATAATGTCTTGAACACGAGGGAAGGCATAGAACGTACCGTCGCCTGGTGCGCATTGCACGCCGTCGATAGAATTGAGTTCTTTAACCAAATAATCGTGACGTTGTTTAAAGACTTTAACCATTTCATGCACTGTCTCCATACCCCCACGTAAAGCCGCCTCTGCAGCCGCCTGAGCAATGGAACAAGGATTAGAGGTACTTTGACTTTGGATATTTTTCATCGGCTTAATCAGCGACAGGGGGCCGCAGCAATAGCCAATGCGCCAGCCGGTCATGGAGTATGCTTTAGAAACTCCATTGAGAACAATGGTTCGATCGTATAAGTCAGGGCAGACCATGACGATGTTTGAGTAAGGCTCATCAGTCCATAGTATGTGCTCATACATATCGTCAGTTGCAATGAGCACGTGAGGATGCTTGAGCAATACTTCGGATAAGGCAATTAACTCTTTTTTGCTATAAGCCATACCTGTAGGATTGGAAGGGCTGTTCAGGATCAACATTTTTGTTTTAGGGGTAATAGCCGCTTCAAGTTGCTCTGGGGTAATTTTAAAGCGCTGATGAATGTCGGTCTGAATGAAAACAGGGGTGCCATCGGCTAGCAATGCCATATCTGGGTATGAAACCCAGTAAGGTGCCGGAATAATGACCTCGTCACCTTCTTGGATAACGGCCTGCATTAGATTGTAAATACATTGTTTTCCACCTGTGGAAACAATGATTTGGTCAGGGTTATAGCGTAATTGATTGAAATTTTGCATTTTCTCGGAAATTGCCGCGCGTAAGCTTGGGATCCCCTCAACGGCAGTGTATTTTGTTTTGCCATCATGAATAGCTTTAATGGCCGCTTCCTTGATATGCTGAGGAGTATCAAAGTCAGGTTCCCCAGCACCAAGCCCAACGATATCCTGACCGGCAGCCTTTAATTCAGCGGCCCGTGCAGTTACAGCTAGAGTAGGGGAAGGTTTGATGCGCTTTACACGGTTTGCAAGTTGTATGTCCAATTATGTACCCTCAGCAATTTTTACATCAATAGATTCAGGCCGATTACTATGCCATATTTAAGGCAATTTTTTAAGAATTTGATTCAAAATGATAAAGCACAAACGCGACAGTAAAAAATTTAGATTGGCAACGAGCTTTAAACCGGCTGGTGATCAAATTGCGGCTATTGCTGCATTGAAAGAGGGCTTGCAGGAAGGATTGCTGCACCAAACATTGCTGGGCGTCACAGGATCAGGCAAAACCTTTACAGTGGCCAATGTCATTGAAGCGTTACAGCGTACCACGCTTATTTTGGCTCCCAATAAAACGCTTGCTGCTCAATTGTATGGAGAAATGAAAGAATTTTTTCCTTCCAATTGTGTAGAGTATTTTGTTTCTTATTATGATTACTATCAACCAGAAGCCTATGTTCCTTCCTCAGACACCTATATCGAGAAAGATGCTTCAATAAACGAACATATTGAGCAAATGCGGCTTTCTGCCACCAAAGCGCTCCTTGAGCGTAATGATAGTATTATTGTGGCAACGGTTTCCGCGATTTATGGTTTAGGGGATCCTAATTCTTACCTCAGTATGATGTTGCATGTAAGCAAAGGCGACAGAATTGATCAGCGTCAAATATTACGCCGGCTTGCTGAGTTACAATATACCCGCAACGATTTAGAATTACGTCGAGGTTATTATCGCGTACGAGGCGATGTGATCGATATTTTTCCTGCAGAATCGGAACAATATGCAGTACGGGTAGAATTATTTGGTGATGAAGTAGATGCCTTGAGCATTTTTGATCCACTCACTGGCTATGTGCAACAAAGTGTACCTCGTATAACCGTCTATCCGAAAAGCCATTATGTGACTCCACGCGAGCAAGTGTTAGATGCGGTAGAAAATATTAAAATTGAGTTAAAGCAGCGCTTAGAAGATCTGCGCAATAATCAAAAATTGGTCGAGGCTCAGCGTTTAGAACAACGGACGCAATATGATATTGAGATGTTGCTCCAATTGGGGTATTGCAATGGTATCGAAAATTATTCTCGCCACTTAAGTGGACGTAAAGCAGGGGAACCACCTCCTACATTAATTGATTACTTACCACCTGGTGCGCTTTTAGTCATCGATGAATCTCATGTCATGATCCCACAATTGGGAGCAATGTATAAAGGGGACAGATCACGTAAGGAAACATTGGTTGAATATGGATTTCGTTTACCTTCAGCTTTAGATAATCGTCCTTTGCGCTTTGAAGAATTTGAGCGATTAATGCCACAGACTATTTTCGTTTCAGCAACGCCTGGTGAATACGAGTTAAAATTGTCGGGTAAACCTGTAGAGCAAATTGTAAGACCTACGGGATTAATCGATCCTAAAATCGAAGTGCGCCCAGTGGGGACCCAAGTGGACGATGTATTATCTGAGATCCATAAGCGGGTTGAGATCAATGAAAGGGTATTAATTACCACCTTAACCAAACGTATGGCAGAGGATTTAACCGACTATTTAGCTGAGCATGGTGTTAAGGTACGTTATCTCCATTCTGAAATTGAAACCGTTGAACGTGTAGAAATCATACGTGATTTGCGTTTAGGGGTGTTTGACGTGTTAGTGGGGATCAACTTACTGCGCGAAGGACTGGATATGCCCGAAGTGTCGTTAGTAGCGATTTTTGATGCTGACAAGGAAGGATTTTTACGCTCAACCCGTTCGTTGATTCAGACGATAGGGCGTGCTGCTCGACACATTCACGGTACAACTATCCTATATGCCGATAAAGTGACATCATCGATGAAAATGGCGATGTCAGAAACCGATAGGCGTCGAAGAAAGCAACAAGAGCATAACAAGAAAAATAATATCACCCCAATGTCAGTGACAAAATCAATACAAGATATCATGGAAGGGGCTTTTGTTGGACGTAAAATTTCAAATAAAAGTGCAAAGAAAGCACAAAACCAAGCTGCCTCGAATCCTGTTATCGAAGAAATTCGTCAATATAGACAAAATCATGCTGCTATTACACCGCAAGAGTTTACCAAGCTGCTCAAAAAATGGGATGCTAAAATGTATGAGCATGCTCGAAACTTAGAATTTGAGCAAGCAGCCATGATTCGGGATGAGATTAAAGAACTGAAAGAATCTGCTTTCAAAGAAGATTTATAGTCTTCGCCCATGAATTTTCGAGAGGACTTTCGCTATCTCGCAATCCTCATAAAAACGAAGGGATTCTTCTTTCATTGATAAGGATATTAATGAATGATCAGATTTAAACGGATGCACCATATTGTCAATCCTGAAGATCGCCTCAAGCTAAATGAGGTATTGAAAATCTATCAAGGCGCCTTTCCCTATCATCCTGAGTATGCTGCGAAAATTGCCAAATTGATGGAGAAAGAACATCACAAGGATTTTAGCCCTATTCTGATCCTTGCTGAGGGACAAAAAGGCAAGGTATTGGGTTTTAGTTTAATTTATTATTTTCATAAATTTCACTATGCCTATTTAGATTATATTGCCAGCGATCCTAAAAGAGCGCGTCATGGTATAGGATCTGCTTTATATGAAGCGACGAGAGAATTCTTGCTAGGAATGAAAACCATTGGTTTTTTTATGGATGTGCCAACGGATGATCCCGCCCTTGTACATGAAGGGACAGATCTTAAGATCAATCGAAAAAAATTGGCTTTTTACGAACAATACGGCGCATTGCCTATCATCAATACTGCTTATGAACATATTTCGCATAAAGCAAATGGAGGTTATTTTACTTATTTAGTGTTTGATAACCTGAAAAAACAAAAAGTATTGAAACGTACTATTTTAAAAGAAATTATCGCAAAAATTTTATTTATCAAAGGTGGGATGAAAGAGCAAGACCCGAAAGTGCAGACTATTTTAAGATCAATTAAGGACGATCCTATCCAGTTTAGAAAATTGCATTATCTAAAGGCTCCTTTGAAGCCTGTCACTCCTAAAAATAGGCTAACCTTAATTGAAGTAGTTAATACCGGCAATGCTTATCAAATCCATAACCTGAAAGAAAAAGGCTATGTTGAACGACCAGTAAGAATTGATTCTATCGAAAAGGGGCTTGCAAACTTAAATTGCATCTTTTTAAAACCTAAAAATTTCTCAGAAAAATACCTTCGCAGGATCCACAGTGAGAAGATGATCCGTTATATTAGCGAGGGGCAAAAGAACATCAAAGCTAACGGTCTGCTTTATCCTAATGTATTCCCGATCCGTCGACCAGAAAATATTCCGCAAAATTGGGACATTAGAATGGGCTATTATTGCATGGATACCTTTACGCCTTTGACCGCAAATGTGTATAAAGCAGCTAAACAAGCCGCAGATGCAGCTTTAACCGGGGCTGAAAGATTATTAAAAGGAAGTAAATTAACCTATGTATTATGTAGACCACCAGGGCATCATGCAGAACGAAAAGTATTTGGCGGATTTTGTTACTTTAATAATGCGGCATTAGCGGCAGATTACTTATCTTCGCACGGAAAAGTCGTTGTGCTGGATATTGATCATCATCACGGGAATGGCACGCAAAATATTTTTTATGAACGAAAAGACGTTTTTTTTATTTCAATTCATGCCGATCCACGATTTGCTTATCCTTATTATGCTGGGTTTGCAGATGAGGAAGGGCTGGGTAAGGGAAAAGGGTACAATAAGAATTTTCCTTTAAAAGCAGGAACAAATAATGAAGCTTATTTGCATACTTTAAGTAAAGCCTGTAATTTAATTAAAAAATTTAAACCTCGTTTCTTAGTTGTTTCTTTAGGATTCGATATCATGCAAGGCGATCCCACAGGTTATTTTACAATTACTCAAGCTGGCATGAAAAAAATTGGTCAAATGATTGGGCAGTTGAATTTGCCTTTTCTAATTATACAAGAAGGGGGATACTCCAAAAAGAATTTAAGAAATGGCGCCTTTTCTTTTTTCGATGGACTATCAAGAGATCTCTAGATAACTAATGATTAATCAGTAAGCAATTATCCCAATTTTTTCTCTTGTAGCGAACAAAATAACTGGCAAATAGAATGAATGAAAAGATTGTAACTAGTTGCAATGTCATCGTGGGTGCGCCTTCCATTTTAATAACAAACCAATAAACGGGACAAATGCAAAATAACCAGGTGCCAATAGAGTGCATAAACATGATGAAGCGTGTATCGCCAGCAGCGGTCAAAACGCCGTCGATAACCCATGCCATACCATCAAATAGAAAAGCAAGCCATAACCAGCGACAACTTGTTTCTACAAGTTCCCTAATATTCTCTGAACTACCATCATTGCTCGACAGGAAAAAATCAACTAATAGATGGGGGGAAAACACTAAGGGGATGGCCAAAATCAATGCTAATACAAACTGTAATTGCAATCCTGTTGTCAGAACTTCAGCGATCTGTTTTTCTTTTTTGGCGCCGATGTAATTGGCTGCAATAGCGGTTACACCTTTTTGTAACCCTTCAGTAATAAATGAAAAGAACGCCCATAAGCTTAATCCTATAGACATCACCGTAATATGCGCTATTCCTCTTTTGGCCATCATATACATGATCAATGCCCAAGCTGCCATTGAGGCTGCATGACCTAGAGTATTAGGGGTGCTTATTTTAATGCATTTAATAAACAATTTTTTGTTAAAATGAAATTTATGGGTATGAAAACGCTTTCTGTTATCTGAATTAAGAAAGATGCAGAATAATCCAATGGCAATACTTGCTTCAGCCAAGCCAGTTGCAATAGCGGCACCTTTTGCACCAAGCGGCGGAATACCCGCTACGCCAAATACTAATAAATAAACTAAGACAAGATTTAATATATTGCTAAAAATAACAGAATAAGTCACCGTTTTTACCTGGCCTCGGCCGATGAAAAAAGCAGAAAGTGCACTCGTCAGTGGGAAAAAAGGACTAAAAATCATCATCCATTTAAAATAAGGTTCGCCTTCTAGGGCTAACTCTGGCGGGATGAGAAAGGAATGACCAAATAAACCAATAGGGATCATGATAAAGGAAGACATAATGGAGAACCAAATCATCTGCCAAACAGGCTTTCCTACCTGTTCCCATTTTTTAGCGCCATTATATTGACCAACAAAGACTTCCGCAATCATCGCAATGGACATTGCGCTAAACAAAAATAAAACGATAGTGCTCCAGACTGTTGTTGCTGCCAACATCGATTGGGTGTTATATGTCGCTAAAATGATTCGTTGGAAAAACATCATTAATGTGCCTGAAAAAGCAGAAAGCATCAGCGGAAGGCAAATTTTCCATAAGGTGCGCAAATGGCTGTGAGTAGGATTTAGAATCGCTGTATTTTCTATTTCATTGACGTTTGCAGACGATGATGCCAGCATGATGTTACATTCCACCCGTTGTTTATCATTAAAGAATGCAATCCTTGCTACACAAGAATTTATAAATTTATATAAGAAAGTGATTTTTTTGATGAAAGAAATTTAGAAGTTTAATCATTGAAACTATCATGTAATCAGTAATTATTATGCCATAACGAGGAAAGTTTATTTTGCCATTGATTCAGGTAAAAAAGCTTACTGTCAGAGAATAAGAGGATATTCAACAAAATTTAGAATGAGTGTGTATGCAGCAAAATGAATAAGGTATAGAAATAGTTGGATTTATCGCAATGGTATTATTCAGTTAATTTAGGTTCATCCTCATCCTCATTTTTATTTTCATCCTCATTCGTGAGTGAGATCTTTTTATCTTGAAGATAAGGTTTAGATTTAAAATGATCAAAAATGAGTTCATGTCTATCATCTTGTCTTCTTTCTTTAGAAAAAGAAACAGAACCTGAATGGTGTTCTTTGTTGAAGTTTGCTTCATCTTTTTCTTTGATTTCTTCATGTTTTTTTTCTTCAGATTTTTCATTCGCTTCTTCCGCTTCTGAGCCTTCCTCTTTTTCGGGCTCTTCCTCTTCCTCGGCTTCTTCCTCTTCTTCAAGTTCTTCCTCTTCTTCAGGTTCTTCCTCTTCCTCGGGTTCTTCCTCTTCTTCAGGTTCTTCCTCTTCCTCGGGTTCTTCCTCTTCTTCGGGTTCTTCCTCTTCTTCAGGTTCTTCTTCTTCCTCGGGTTCTTCCTCTTCTTCAGGTTCTTCCTCTTCTTCAGATTCTTCCTCTTCCTCGGATTCTTCCTCTTCCTCGGGTTCTTCCTCTTCTTCAGGTTCTTCTTCTTCCTCGGATTCTTCCTCTTCCTCGTGTTCTTCCTCTTCTTCAGATTCTTCCTCTTCCTCGTGTTCTTCCTCTTCCTCGAATTCTTCCTCTTCCTCGTGTTCTTCCTCTTCTTCAGGTTCTTCCTCTTCCTCGAATTCTTCCTCTTCGGCTTCTTCTTCCTCGGGTTCTTCCTTTTCCTCAAGTTCCTCCTCTTCTTCTGGCTCTTCTTCCTCAGTTTCTTGCTCTTTTTCAATTTTTTCCTTTTCTTCGGCTTCTTCGGCCTCTTCTTCCTCCTCTTCACCTTCTTCCCAGATGGCATGGCTTAATAATGTAAAAGCGGTGCTATACGCATGGGTAAATTGGTGTTCAGCAGTTGATAAGCGTTGTAATGGTTTTTCGGGCTTGATCAAAATAGCATTCAAATGATGAACGCCATGTTGTGCCAGTTCATGAGCTGTATGGAGGAGTTCATTTTTTGGAAATTGTATTTGCATTTTTTTGATATTACGGTTCAGTCGAGCTAATTTTGAAATCAGTTTATGAAGAATTGTATTAACTTGGTTTGTTGCTTCAGTTTCTGAAAAATGTGTGGGCAGCTCGAATGATAAAGCAATCTCTATTCCTTTATCTCTTGCTAAGGTTAAAAAGGTGATATACCTTTTCAAAAAAATCTCTTTGTCTATATCGCTTGTGGTTTCTCCTTTGAGCGTCATGCTTTTTATTTCTTTAAAATGTTCTTTTAGCTCGTGTGTTAATTGGATCCAAAAATTTTGTGGATCTTCATTTTTCTTTAAGGAGCGGGTGAGCGTAGAGTTGATAAATTCAATCTCTACGATGATGAGCTCAAACGCGCTATTTGTTTCCATCTCAATTCCATCTTATAACATTAGTAATAAGACAGCGCTTCAAGGAGCAAAGTTCCAGAGCAAAATGGGATAAATTTAATTAAAACAAGAAGATAGATGTATTAAAGATGAAACCATACGATGCAGATACACAGATCCGTAGAATAAATGGAGCCAAAGTACAATTAGAATTTTTACACATGACGAGGAGAGAAACGTAAGAGGTAACAAATTAAGCGTCATCGCGCCTTTACTATAGCAAAGGCGCGAGATTTAGTTGAAAAGCAAAGATCAGGCTTTCGCTTTTTCTTTAGGCATTTCGACACGGATATGCAGTTCCTTTAATTGTCTTTCCATAACTTCTGAAGGAGCTTGCATCAACATATCTTGAGCTTGTTGATTCATAGGGAAGGCAACTACTTCGCGAATATTAGGCTCATTCGCTAATAGCATTACAATCCGATCGATACCTGGTGCGCAACCACCGTGAGGAGGCGCCCCGTATTTAAAGGCATTCAGCATGCCGCCGAATTTTTCTTCAACGACTTCTGCACCGTACCCTGCGATTTCAAAAGCTTTATACATTACTTCGGGTAAATGGTTACGTATAGCGCCGCTGGACAGCTCGATGCCATTGCAAACGATATCGTATTGGTACGCTTTAATGGTTAAAGGATCTTGATTCAAGAGCGCTTCTAACCCGCCTTGAGGCATGGAGAAGGGGTTGTGTGAAAAATCTACCTTCTTCAGATCTTCGTTGTATTCGAACATGGGGAAATCGACTACCCAACAGAATTCAAAGCGGTTCTTATCGATAAGACCTAGTTCTTCACCAATACGCGTACGAGCAAGACCAGACAACTTTTCAGCGGTTGCTTTTGGTGCGCAGACAAAGAAGAGTGCATCGCCGTCTTTACAGCCGGTTTGTGCTTTGAGTTGTTGCAATCTATCGGCGTCTAAGAATTTAGCAATAGGCCCTTTGGCTTGTTCAGGCGCAAAAATAATATATCCCAAGCCTGGGGCTCCTTGGCTTACTGCCCAATCATTTAGCTTTTCAAAGAAGCTGCGTGGTTGGCTGGAAGCATTAGGAGCAGGAATAGCACGAACGTGAGAGCCCTTTGTAATTGCTTTAGCAAAAGCATTGAATTCTGATCCATCGAAAATCGCTGTGACATCAGCCATCCGGATGGGGTTTCTGATATCAGGTTTATCAGAACCAAACCAAACCATAGCATCTTCATAACGAAAACGAGGGAAAGGTAAGGCGCTGATTTGTCTACCCTTGGCAAATTCAGTAAAGACGCCATGCAATACAGGTTCAATTGCCTGGAAAACATCTTCCTGGGTAACGTAGGACATTTCAAAGTCTAGCTGATAAAACTCACCAGGCGATCTGTCTGCACGTGCATCTTCATCGCGAAAGCAGGGTGCTATCTGAAAATATTTATCAAATCCTGACACCATCAATAATTGCTTAAATTGCTGAGGTGCCTGTGGTAATGCATAAAATTTACCAGGGTGCATTCTGCTTGGCACTAAAAAGTCGCGTGCACCTTCTGGTGAACTAGAGGTAAGAATAGGAGTTTGGAATTCTAAAAAGTCTTGTTCAATCATTCTTCTGCGTAAAGAAGCAATAATTTGCGACCGTAGCACAATATTGGCGTGCATTTTGTCGCGTCTTAGATCTAAGAAGCGATAACGTAATCTTGTGTCTTCTGGGAATTCTTGATCGCTATTCACCTGAATGGGTAGCTGATCGGCTTGAGATTCAATATGGAAAGAATCTATCACCACTTCAATGCCACCTGTAGGCATTTTTGTGTTGATGGTTTCGGCAGTTCTTTTGACCACGTGCCCTGTAATCGTCACAACGCTTTCATTGCGAGCAGCTTCCGCTGCTTTGAAGGACGCAGAGGTGGTTTCAATGACGCATTGGGTTACCCCATAATGATCCCTGATATCAATGAAGAGCAAATTACCATGATCTCGTTTACGATGGACCCAGCCGGATAAACGTACAATCTGACCTTCTTCGGAGACGGTTAAGGCGCCGCAAGTATGTGTTCGGTAACGATGCATTTTCAAACTCTTCTAACTGAATGTGGGATATAAAGAAGACAGACTTTAACTTATAGAGGCTAGATAGTGAAGAGCGACCTTGCTTTATTGCTAAAAAAGATGTTATCTTTTTCCCCTCAATTTTAGGCGCGTAGCTCAGTGGTAGAGCATCACCTTGACATGGTGGTGGTCGGTGGTTCGATCCCACTCGCGCCTACCAAGCGGCTAAAACAACCCATCGCGAGTCAACTCGACTCAATTCTCAAATAAATCCTAAAATTAACTTTCTAACTTATTTCATGTTAATTTATATTTCAAAGTCTTTGTTTTAAAATTTTCTTAGCAAACTAGCATTATATGTGTCGTAATGTTTATCAAAGGAGCCCATAGAATTTATGGGAGATGCTAAACGACAGGCAATTTGCTAATGTGATTAGCATAGTGACTTGATAAAGAACGATGTCGGAAATGATATCTAGCTCTCTATGAAAAAGAGTTACTAGCGAATTTGCATTACTTCAGATATTTATAGTTCGCAACTAAGTAACATTGAATTTGAAACAAAATTTTCTTTCTTGTTTATCAGTGCCCTATCTCGTTAACTTCTAAAAATACATATTCATTTTCTGGAATAACAATAAAATCAAAACATCCAAATATACTATTTAGTTTTTTCATTAACAAAATGCATTTAAGCTCAATATCTGTAGGAATGGTAGTTGTGGGAAGCAAATTTTTTAATGAGGCAATAGTCCTCCAATCAAGCGCTCGCGAATTACCAATTTTAACTGCAATACATTTATCTTTTAAAAAAATTATTCTTAGTTCAAATTTTTTTAAGTAGTATTTGGCAGTAGGAGAAAGCCAGTTTGTTTTGTTTGCTCATTAATTCTTAATCTCAAACCAATGACTTGCAGGTGTTGTATTACCTACTATATTCTATTGTTCAATTATCTATTCCATACACAATCGATAGGGACATCGTATGACCTCAAAAGCTAGTAAATTTTTTGAATTAATTAAAGGAAAAGGCAAGGTATTAACAACAAGTTTCGATCATTCAAAAGAGAAAAGAAAGAGCGAGAAAAAAGGAAAAGAACAATTTGCAATGCCAAAAGAATTGCAAAACCCACCTGAAGAATTTTTCTGCCCCATTAGTCTTGAAATGATGGAAGATCCCGTGATAACGCCAGCAGGATTTACTTACGAAAGGCAGGTAGCAGAGGATTGGATCGGAAAGCATCATACAGAGCCAACACTTAGAGATAGTATGAAGATGGAAATCAAAGATCTTACACCAAATAGGGCATTAAAATCAGCCATAGATTGGTATAAAGCATTGCAAAAAATGCTTCCTCAAGCTGCTAGAAGTGAGAAAGAACTAAAACTTTTTTAACTTTAATATTGGGAGATCTATCATTTAAATAGATGTCCTTTATTCTTGCTATAATGACATGATGGAGCCTGCTTTTTTGGGGCTGGTTCCATGAGAATGGATCAGGACTAAAAATGGAAAATCATCTCTCTATTTTCAACTGGGCAACGAATTACCTTAACTTGCAAGGTTATTCTGTATTGTATTCGCCTGAAACAGTGGTGGAAACACCTTGGTCTAGCGTGTTCCGATTTTCAACCTCGAAAGGGAATGTGTATTTAAAACAAACAGCACCCTCTCTATTCTTAGAGCCAAAGATCATGCAACTATTGACGGAATTGCATTGTGGTGTACCGATTGTTATCACCATTAATGATGAGCTGCATTGTTTTTTGATGAAAGAGGCGGGCGAGTCGCTGCGTGAATATTTAAAGGCAGACTTTCAACCGAACCTACTCCATCAAGCAATTAAGCAATTTACCGCTATTCAACGCTCAACAGAAAATCAGATAGAAGTTTTTTTTGCACTTGGTGTCCCAGATTGGCGATTAGATAAATTAGCTACATTGTATGAGAACATTATTAATCAGACAGAATTTTTAAAAGCAGATGGCATCACAGATAAAGAGCTAAAAATTTTGCATGATTTGAGTCCTAAGGTTTTAGAGCAATGCGAATTACTATCTCAATATCAGATCCCCGAAACATTAGTTCAACCTGATTTTAATACTAACAATATTTTGTTTAATCAAAATACTAAAGACATGACGTTGATTGATTTAGGTGAGATAGCCATCACACATCCATTTTTTTCCTTACATAATTTTCTGCTGCAAGCGACCATCCATCATAGTGTAAAAGAGCAAGATAAACTTTATTATCAGCTTCAGGCATCTTGTCTTGAAAATTGGCTAGAGTTAAAGACAAAAGATCATTTATTAGAAGCATTTGGCTTAATTAAAAAGTTATGGCCTATTTATTCAGCGTTAGCATATTATCGTTTAATGACTAGCGTAGATCTGCCTGCGCTGAACGCTTATTATGCTCATCGCCCCAATCGATTTGCTGGGTATTTCAGGCAATATGCTGCTTCTTGTGGGTTTTAGAAATGAACCTTTCATTCTTAAGACATAGTCCCTCTGAGTACTTGCACCAAAGAGGGACATAATACACTTAAACTTTTTTCACAAATTCTGATTTAAGCATCATGGGCCCAATGCCTTCTATTCTGCAATCAATATTGTGATCACCATCTACAAGGCGAATAATTCTTACCTTAGTGCCAATTTTTGCCACTGATGATGAACCTTTTACTTTTAAATCCTTTATTAGCGTAACATGATCGCCATCATGCAGCTGATTTCCATTTGCATCTCTTACAATAAAAGTATCGGCTTCTGTAGAAGATGCTCCGCCACTAGGAGCCCATTCATGCCCACATTCAGGACAGACATAATGATCTCTATCCTCATAAACATATGCAGATTGACATTTGGGGCAGGGGGGTAATTCTTTGCTATCACTCATTTGATTGCTAATCTCACAGAATAGTAAGTATGTTTAACAAATAACTATAATACTACCAAATATGCCATGCTGCAATCCAACTTATTTAGAATTCTAATTAACTAGAATAATCTTATGGATCAAATTTAATCGACTACTTTTTTTGCATCTTGAACTATATTTATTTCATCACTCCACTATTTTCTACTGATAACCATGAGCCATTTATTCAGAAATAGTTTGATCATTGCAGGACTTGTTGCGGGATACTGGGTATATTCTACCTATTGGCAAGACAAGTGGGTTGTCACAGCATTTATTACCGATCTTGATTCAGGAAAAACAATTCCTGCCACTGATAAGCATGTTCCCACTTACAAGTCTAAAAGAGAATGCGTAGAAAACTTAGGGCACGACATGAACACTTATGGAAAAAAGGTTGTGTCAGATTGGGAAAATGCCACTTCTGCGAAATATCAGGTTGAATTCAAATGTTCAGTGCAAGCACAACCTGAAGGGTTTCTTGCTAGATTTCATTTAAAGACAGAAAGTTAAGATCTCTCCCTCTAGCCTTTCCTAAGTAGGAAAGGCTTTTTTTATTCGATAAATTCTCCCTGCCATTTGAACATGATTAAAGCCAAAAGACCCTCACCCTAGCCCTCTCCCACAAGTGGGAGAGGGGATAAGAATATGGATCCTTTCCCGTTTGAGGGGATAAGAATATGGATCCTTTCCTGTTTGGGGGATAAGAATATGGATCCTTTCCTGTTTGGGGGATAAGAATATGGATCCTTTCCTATTTGAGGGGATAAGAATATGGATCCTTTCCTGTTTGAGGGGATAAGAATATGGATCTTTTCCTGTTTGGGAGATAAGAATATGGATCCTTTCCTGTTTGGGAGATAAGAATATGGATCCTTTCCTGTTTGGGGGATAAGAATATGGATCTTTTCCTGTTTGGGAGATAAAAATATGGATCCTTGGGGGGATAAGAATATGGATCCTTTCCTGTTTGAGGGGATAAGAAAGTGGGCCCTCTCCCATTTTGGAAAGAGGATAAGAATGTGGATCCTCTCCGGTTTGGGAGAGGACAGAAGATAAAATGAGCGGATCTTTTCGTCTGCGCAGCAGACAAATTACCCTCTACCGCTTCGCGGGAGAGGTCGCAGCGTAGCTGCGGGTGAGGGGGGCTACTTCTCACGCTGAGAAAAATTCATAATGTCACGATTGCTGATGACAAAAAATAAACTAATAATTGCCATCAGAATAAATAGAGCAATAATGATCCCAATATTTCGAAATGATCCTACATAATATAAACCCGCAAGCTGCAACCCAATCGACTGAAGAATGAGGCTGCCTGCATATACAAGCCCCGACACTCGCCCTTTTAATTGTGGCATCAAATTTAAGCATATAGGGTAAATAATCGTAGAAGGGATAATTTGTCCAATAACAAAAAGTAAAAGCGCAATGGTAATAGCGAGAGGCTGTGTGCTATTCACAAAGGCAAGATAAGCGATTAAAAGCAGACTGAGAGTGAAAATGCCATTAGAAAGATGCAACATTTTTTTGTGATCAAATCTGTGAATCATCAAACCATAGCCTACACTTCCCACTGCGAACGAGAGTGCTAATGCGCCTTGGTAATAACCAAAATGGGATAGACTGACGCCTAAATCTTGCATATAAAGCAGCGGCGACATACCGACAAAAATCCAATAGGGAACAAATAAAAAGACGAGATGGACCATCAAAAATATCATCGATTTTGATTGGAATAAAGGCATGTATCCTCGTAAAGAAAGTGTCTCTTTTTGTTCAGGTAGCTCATAAGTGGGAATAAAAGCTAAAGTCATTAATAAGGTGATTATTCCTAGCAATAAAAGGGTTGTAAAATTACCGCGCCAATGGAAGTAAAGGGTAATATAACTCCCAATAACAGGTGCGATTGCGACAGAAGCGTTTTTTAACCCATTAAGCATAGCAATGTAATATTGTTGTTTTTTCAAAGAATAAGTGTCAGCGATAATTAAAAAGCTCAGAATAGCTGGCGAGGCAATACCGATCCCTTGCAAAAAGCGGCCTGAGAGTAGTACCGCATAGAAAGGAGCCCATAAACAAAGAATACTACCGACGATAAATGTGGTAAGCCCAAGCAAGATGATGGGCTTTCTGCCAAAGCGATCGGCTAAAGCACCGACAAAAAATAGACCTAGGCAGTAACCAAAAAAGTTGATAGATAATAAGGCTTCAACCCAAAATGGAGTGAGAATAAATTCATTTTTTAGCTCAGGAAAACTTGGCACAAAAAGATCAAATTCCATTCCTACCAATAGATCCATCAAAATGATGGTGAATAAGATGATGTTTTTATTAGAAGTGGTCTTCATCGTAGGTTTAGCCTGATCCTGACAAATGTTAAATAATGGTAATGGTAGAACATAAGATAAACCGTCATACCGCTGATTGCTAATCTCACACAAAAAGATTTTCAAATTTAGTTAGATAGTTGGTTGTTTCGCGAAAGAACCCTAAAATTGTAATCTAAATCATTGAAAATTTAACCAATGATCGGCGGCAAGTTTCAATTTTTACAGAAAGAATTTAATATTAGCGCTTCTTAATCGTGAGGTTGAAATTGCGATGATTAGAATTGAAGGGAATCATCCTACTTTACAGTTAAAAGATAAAGTACAGGAAATTTGCACTCATTTTTTAGCACAACACGGCTTTAACTATTTTCAATATCTTCGTTGCAATAAGGATGGCTCTTGCAGTTTATTAACCAATGAAACGGGTTTGTTTGAATCATTTTCGCAGATGCCTGCGATCCCCTTAATTTATTCTTCTTATACTGAAGAGCATGAAAAATTACATTCTTATTGGTTTTTATGGGATGAAGAATTACCTGCATTCCCTGTTAATTTTGCAAGAGAAAAATTCAATCTCCATCATGGCTTAACTTTAGTAAGGCGCGCTAAAGACTATTATGACATGATAGCAGTGGCTTTGCCCGAGCAAAGAAGAAATATTACTTCATTTTATTTAACCAAACATAAGATCATCGAACAATTTATTAATCGTTTTGATAAAACCCAACATGACTTAATTCAGCATATTAATAAAAACCCTTTAGTTTTACCTACGCCAAATCGAGATGAAAATTATCGCAAAATGTGTTTGAGTCATGGACGTATTGAAATACTGGGGCGGCACGGTGCTTTTTATATTACCGCAAGAGAACTTACTTGCCTAAGATTACTCTTACAGGGCGCAACAAGTAAGGAAATTGCGCAGGTGCTTCATTTATCACATCGGACAGTAGAAACCTATTTTAATCGCATTAAATTACGTTCAGGCGTGGTATCTAGAGCGGGCTTGGCAGATTTAATTTCAATTTGTCCGTAATCACTACGGACAGTGTGTGAGGATTTTTGCCTTTATCATACTCTCATTGCAATGAGAGGAGGCTAAAATGAAATTGCTAGAAAAAACTAAGGCAGCAGAGTTACTTGAACAGTACTGTGAAGCATATAAAAAACGAGATCTACCCCTTATCTTTAAACTTTTTACTAAAGATTGTAATGTTTGGGGGACTGCTATTGATGAATATCGCACGGGTTTAAAAGAATTGGCAATTCAGCATCAACGTGATTGGGAGCAATCAGATAAAGGCGAAATTAAAATTGTAAGCTGGGTGTCAACACCGCCGGATGCGTTATTTGCAGCGGCAGTATGCAAAGCGATGATTACCATTGAGGGTAAAGAAAATATTTTTGAGCATTTACGTGGCACTATTGCTATTCGAAAAGAAGAGGGAATATGGAAGATTTCACATATGCATGCTTCATTTCCTGATTTTAGAAATGTTGAAAATGGATCGTTCCCAACGCCATAGACTGGCTTATAGTAATGCAAGCAAAGCTTGCATTACTACTGACCAATAACTTTTTTCATTTAAAAGAATACAATGCGCGATGAAGCACTTTAGTTGATTTGCGCTTTCCATTTTTTGTTCGCTTTAGCACAAGCTTTAATGCGATTATTAAATTCTTCTTCTGTATATTGGTCTTTATATTGTTCGCGATATTTGAATGCTGCATACACGCCTTGTAGTTGCGCTTTGATTATCGCTTTACTGTAAGGGCTGAGCGCCGCTGGACGAAGTTGCAAGTAGGTTTTGCTTTCTTCAGCCTCCGCTTTAAGTTCCCTAATTTGAGTTTCAGCAACACTAATACGATCGTTGAAATCATCGAGTGATTCTTCACAGCGCATGCTCGGTGTTGGTTGTGCTGATAATTTAGTTTCTGTTGTGACGCTTGGAAGAATGACTTGTTTAACTTCACCAGCTTCTTTTGGGCTTTTAACGATAGAAGTAGGTTGTGCAGATATTATTTTTTCACTTGTTACGCTTGCTGACGCGGGTTGTGGTTCTGTTTTTGTAATTGTAATCATTGCTTTCGCTTTTTGACCAAGTCTTGCATTATGCTCACGGGCACCTTTAAGAATGGAGGGCATTATATTGCCTTCCCATAGAGGATTCACTGGGCGTTTTTTTGGGCTTGCGGGCTTTTTCTTGTCTTGCGTTTCAACGGTTGTTGTTGGAGGAGTTGTTGAGTTTGGTCCGTTAGAAGCCATGCTGTTACCTTATTTTGATAATATATGTTAGTTTTCAAGATTTGGTTTTTTGTCAAAGTCGGGAATTTTAACTTTCTAACTACTTCAAATCAAGAGCGGTTTTGCATTTTGAGCTGAAACTGATAAGTTGTTTCACGAAGATTTAAGGGAAAAATATGCAAAAAATAAAGACAGCCATGATCGACAGTTTACCTAAAGAAATTGAAGAGAAAATGAGTAAAGAACTCATCACTTATGAAAGCGGCCATGGAATAGACGTTAATTATAAACCCTTTTCAATTGTATTAAGCGATGATCAAGATAATACCATTGGTGTTTTAAATGCATTTACCGCATTTGCGGAAATTTATGTTGATGATCTTTGGGTAGACAGCCGCTACCGTGGTCAAGGATATGGTAGAAAATTATTACAAGCATTAGAAGATCATTTTAAAGGGAAAGGATTTAATAACATTAATTTAGTCACTAGCGCATTTCAGGCGCCAGATTTTTATCAAAAATGTGGTTTTCAAGTTGAATTCGTCAGGAAAAATTATAAGAATCCCAAATTGACCAAAACTTTTTTAATTAAATATTTCAATGAAAAAGTTGAAACCCAAGGCATTTTAAAGGAAATGAATACTCCAACATGACTTTTAAACAAAATTGGGAAAAAACAAATCAGCGATTCTCATTACCGCAAGAGAAATTAATGGCAATGGTGGCACAAGCCTATCCTGGAAGTCAGCTTTTACAATATGAGATCATTGAGGGCGGTTGCGCTAATTTAAATATCAAAGTATGGCTTGAAAATGAAACTCAGCCTCTTATTCTCAGGGTTTATTTGCGTGATAAAGCCGCTGCTTTTCGTGAGCAGAAATTAGCTATTCTTCTGCACAAAACAATACCCATCCCCCAAGTTTATTTTATAGGTGATGAGGGCGAATATCGTTTTGCAATAATGGAATACAGAGAAGGTATTACATTGCGTGAGTTGCTTTTAGGCAATAAGCCTTATGATATGGGGAGTATCATGTACGAAGTAGGGCAGGTTTTAGCGAAGCTTCAAGCGAATCAGTTTATAAGATCTGGAATGTTTGATGAAAATTTAAAAGTAGCTGAATTCATTATTCCTGCAGACTACATGACGTTTGCAACGTTATGTTTAACCCATCCCAGGGTTGTTGAAACGCTAGGGGATGAAATTATTGCAAAGCTTCGCTTCTATTTTGAAAAATATAATGTTTATTTTCCCAATGAAGATCAGCATCATTTAGTGCATGCAGACTTTGATCCGGCTAATATTTTAGTTGTGAACAGGCAGGGAAAATGGCAAATCAGCGCTATTTTGGATTGGGAATTTGCTTTTTCGAGCTCTAGTTTGTGGGATGTTGCCAATATGTTACGTTATTCTCATCATTTGCCTGATACTTTTGAAAAGGCCTTTCTTCAAGGTCTATGCCAAAATGGAGTTGAGTTAATCGAAAATTGGCGGATCTGCATTTATCTTTTAAACTGCCTTTCTCTTTTAGATTGTCTCGTACGCTCTTCTTTTGAAAATCAGCCCAATCAATGTAAAGATATTTGCCAATTAATTGCGTATTTTGTTGATAGTTTGGCAAAAATAACAGTCACAAATGTATAACATATAAAGTGAGTAAAAATTTACTATTTTGGCTGGCATCTCAAGTGTATTTATTCAATTATACTACACCCTCTCAAGATTTGATGATGAAATATAATGATAGAGGTTTCAGAAATGATAAATTTTTTTAAAAAGCCAGAAGTAAAAAAATCGCTGCAGATTGCAGGGCAAGTAACAGGTGCAGGTCTCATCGGTACAGCCTTTTTCTATAGCGGTTATCTTGATGTAGCTGTATTGTTGTTAGCTAAAGCTGGTGTGGTAGTTGTGGCAGGATCTGTTGCTACACAAGTTGCGATTTGTGCTGGGGTTGGTATTGCGGCGATGTCCCTTATGAATGCAGCGTGGTTCTTGGGCAAAAGCGTTTATCAATGGTTCACCCCAAAGACAGATTTTCAAAAATATATGGAGAAAGGAGTGGAATATATAGAAAACATAAAGAAGTTAGAAGATAAGGCAACAGATTGTAAGACTATTATTAAGACTTTTAATAGTCTTCTTATGAAAGCAGAAAAGCCCAATTTTGATGAAAAAGGCATGTTGACCAAAGAAGGACAGCCAGTACGAAATTACCTAGAAGTGCTTCGTTGGAAGGAAAAAAGACTAGCACAAATTGTCGGTACTTCGAATAAACGGGAGCGTGCCGCATTGAAAGTAGAAGTAACGGAAAAAGCAAAACATAAATTGGAAAAGCCTTCTAAGAAACCTATGTTTGGTTAAGATTTCGCTGCCATTGTCTTATTTTGATGATGACAGCGATTCATTTTTTTCCCCTCCTTTGCAATCTATTTTCTAGACGTCGGCATTTCAAGTGAACGAAAATTCACATTAAACCGCTACCATTTCTTTTGCAAAATTGTCTATTTTACCTTGACGTGAATAGTCGTTCACCTTAAAATTGTTTTTTTAATTGTTCACTAAATAACTGGTGATTGAAATGAGAGAATTAGCATTGAATGAATTGAATCAAATAAGCGGGGCCCTTTCTGCTTTTGAAATTTGTTCAGAAACAGGTGGTTTCATTGGTGGAGTTACCGCCGCATCGCTGGCAGTAGGCGGCGGAATTGTGGTTTTAGCAGGGTTAATGGTAGCAGGGTTGGCGGATCCACAAATTGGTGAGTTTATTATGACGACGGCAGAAATGGGTGGTCGATCCGGATATGCTGTTGGTTGGACAGCAGGTGCTGCGGTTGGCTTAACAATTGATGGTGGTATTTATGCTGGAAGCTATGTTTATGAGCAAATTCGTGCACGATGTGCTTAACATGAAAAACAGGTAGGCTAACTCAATAGGTGAATGCGATGAAACAATTATCTTTAAGCGAATTACAGCAAGTAAGTGGTGGCTCAACTGATGCATCGAGTGTTGTTGAGAACCAGACCTATGCAGTAGGAACAATGTTAATTACTATCCATCCTCAAGGCGACGCGACTATCTCTGTGGTTGATGAAACTAACACGTTTATCGAATGCAAGATTAGCAAAGAAACGGTAGATCAGCTGATTGCATACCAGGTTTAAATTAACATGCAATTTATAGAGTGCTGGATTTAATGCTGATATTTTCAAAATTAAATCCAGCGTGATTCAAATTTATTTACTTGCTTAACCATTATTCATCTCTTTTTCTCTCAGTTATCACCTTCCACCCTAAGCTAACTTACTGTATAGTGGGTATGTAACCGCATTTTTTGTCATGCGAGACTTTTTCTCGTATGCTTTTGAGCTTTTACGCTTTAAATTTATTAGAGACATAAAACATAGTGGCAAAAGGTGTAATATGCCGATCGTGACATTGCCAGATGGCAGCCAAAAAAGTTTTGAACAAGCTGTTACTGTATACCAGGTAGCAGAAAGTATTGGAAAAGGGTTAGCCAACGCAGCGCTTGCTGGAAAAGTGAATGGCAAGCCTGTTGATACGTCTTATCTTATAGAGGAAGATAGCCAACTTGTTATCGTCACTGAAAAGGACAAAGATGGTTTAGAGGTTTTGCGTCATTCATGCGCACATTTATTAGCGCACGCTATAAAGTCTATTTATCCGCAAGCACAAGTGACGATTGGTCCAGTGATTGAAGATGGTTTTTACTATGATATTGCTTTTGGCCGTCCTTTTACACCGGAAGACTTAGCGCTTTTTGAAGAAAAAATGGCAGAGATTGCCAAAGCAGATCTTCCCGTATCTCGACATCTTATTTCTCGTGATGATGCTATTGCCAAATTTAAGGCAATGGGTGAGCACTATAAAGTGCAAATTATCCAAGATATTCCCGCATCAGAAAATCTGACCTTTTATCAAGAAGGTGATTTTATTGATTTATGTCGAGGTCCGCATGTGCCAAGTACCGGTAAAATCAAGGCTTTTAAATTATTAAAAGTAGCGGGAGCTTATTGGCGGGGCGATCAGAAAAATGAAATGCTACAACGTGTGTATGGTACGGCATGGGCAAATAAAAAAGATCTCGATGCTTATTTATATCGTTTAGAAGAAGCCGAGAAGCGAGATCACCGTAAACTTGCTAAGAAGTATGATCTTTTTCATATGCAAGAAGAAGCGCCGGGCATGGTATTTTGGCATCCTAAGGGCTGGGTGATTTACCAACAAATTGAGCAATATGTGAGAAATTTAATTTCACAACATGGCTACCAAGAAGTACGCACACCTCAGGTGGTTGATAAAAGTTTGTGGGAACGATCCGGCCACTGGGAAATGTTTCATGCCAATATGTTTACCGTAGAGTCTGATGAACGAATTTTTGCGGTTAAACCGATGAATTGTCCTTGTCATGTGCAAATTTACAATCAGGGTATCAAGAGCTATCGCGATCTTCCTATTCGTTTAGCAGAATTTGGTTCTTGTCATCGAAATGAGCCTTCAGGGGCGTTGCATGGCATTATGCGTACACGTAATTTCGTACAAGATGATGCGCATATTTTTTGTACTGAAGATCAAATTCAAAGCGAAGTTGCTGAATTTATTGATTTGCTTTTCAAGGTCTATTCAGATTTTGGTTTTAAAGATGTACTTATCAAGCTTTCGACCAGGCCTGAACATCGTGTGGGCTCTGATGAAATTTGGGATAAAGCAGAGAAATCGCTAGAAGATGCATTGAATGCCAAAGGGTTGGCTTGGGAGTTGCATCCTGGTGAGGGGGCATTTTATGGTCCTAAAATTGAATTCTCTTTACGAGACTGTATGGGACGAGTATGGCAGTGTGGAACGGTGCAGGTAGATTTTTCTATGCCTGTGAGGTTAGGTGCTGAGTATGTAGCAGAGGATGGCTCCAGGCAGATCCCTGTGATGGTGCATCGAGCAATTTTGGGATCGCTAGAGAGATTTATCGGGATCCTGATTGAAGAACATGCTGGAAATTTCCCGACTTGGTTAGCTCCAATTCAAGTTGCTGTGCTAAATATCACTCAAAATCAAGCCGCTTATGCAGAAAAAGTAGCTGAAGAGTTAAAAACAAAGGGTATTAGGGCTCTTACTGACTTGAGAAACGAGAAGATAGGGTTTAAAATTCGCGAGCACACTGTACAGCGTGTTCCTTATCTCGTGGTGATAGGCGATCGTGAAGTTGAACAACAAACTGTCACTATCAGAACGCGAGAAGGTAAAGATTTAGGAAGTATGACGCTAAATGAGTTTGAAGATAAACTCATTTCTGAGTGCAAAACCAAAGCAGTGAACTCATAGGGAGGAATAACTATTAATACAACGAAAAAATCGAGAGTTCGTGTTAACGATGCCATAACGGCACAAATGGTACGCCTTGTTGACCCGGATGGGACAATGGAAGGTTTGGGGGCAGGGGCTCATACAGGAATAATGAGTCGACGCGATGCGCAGCGTAAAGCTGAGCTTTTAGGGTTAGACTTGGTGGAAGTTTCACCAAATGCTGATCCTCCCGTAGTACGTGTAATGGATTTCGGTAAATTCCAGTTTGATGAAAAGAAAACGAAGAAGAAACAGAAAATCCAAAAAATTAAAGAAATTAAACTACGTCCAGTGACGGACGAAGGGGATTATAAGGTTAAACTACGCAACCTTATTTCCTTCTTAGAGCGTGGAGATAAAGTTAAAGTTACCATTCGCTTTAAAGGTCGGGAAATCACTCATAAAGAATTGGGTAGCCGTCTTTTAGAAAGAATTAAAGCAGATATCGAAGGCATTGGTGTGATAGATCAAGAACCAAAGCTTGAAGGTCGTCAGCTGGTAATGATTATTTCTCCTAAAAAATAAACATTTAAAATTTAATGCGGAGTTATAAATGGGCGCTAAGTATAAATTAAAGACGAACCGTGGGGCTGCCAAACGGTTTAAAAAAACTGGCACCGGCAAAATTCGTTTTCGCCGTGCTAATCGAAATCACATAAAAACCAAACAATCTACGAAGCGTGTACGTAATGCCAGAAGAAATGGCGTGATGTGTGATAGTGACGCTAAATTAGTTCACCGTATGTTACCTAATGACTAACTGCTAACCCAGCATGGGCTAGAAGTTAAGATGTAGATGTGGTTTTTTTGAGGAAATAGATAATGGCAAGAGTTAAGCGTGGCGTACAAGTAAAAAGACGTCATAAGAAAATTTTAAAACAAGCAAAAGGGTACTACGGCGCCCGTAGTCGCAATTTTAAAACAGCAAACCAAGCAGTATTAAAAGCAGGTCAGTACGCTTATCGTGATAGAAAGCAAAGAAAGCGTCAGTTCCGTAGCCTCTGGATTATTCGTATTAATGCTGGTGCACGTGAATGTGGTCTTTCTTATAGCCGAATGATCGCAGGATTAATCAAAGCGAATATTGAAGTAGATCGTAAAATGTTGGCTGAATTAGCAGTATTTGATAAGCCAGCTTTTGCTAATCTTGCAAATCGTGCGAAGGAAGCGTTGGCGGCCTAGCATGTACTCAAACCATTTTGGTTTTAGCCAGCAAAGCCTAAAAACAAAATGGGAAGAGTATGGGCCTTGTCCGGCTTCATATTTTCAATACTGAAAATCAAAAAGGGAAGGGCTTGCTCTTCCCTTTTTTTATGGTGAAAAAATGGAAGAACTCCTAAAACTGGTTGCGGGTGCAGAACAGGCTATTCAGTCTGCCGAGGATATAGCGAGCTTAGATAAAGTTCGGGTTGAGTTTCTTGGCAAGAAAGGGCATCTCACAGAACGTTTAAAAACCTTAAAAGACTTGTCCCCAGATGAGCGAAAAGAAGTGGGGAAAGTGATCAATGAAGCCAAAGAACAGATCCAAGAGAAATTAGCAGCTCGTAAAGAAATATTAGAACAGCAAGGCATTTTGCAACAATTAGCGAAAGAACAAGTCGATGTCACCTTGCCAGGACGCGGTCAACAGTGTGGTGCTTTACATCCCATCACGATTACGATGGAAAGGGTTTGTAATTTATTTTCCCAGATGGGCTTTTTAGTAGAAGAAGGCCCAGAAGTCGAATCAGAGTATTATAACTTTGAAGCATTGAATATCCCCTCGCATCATCCTGCGCGAGCGATGCATGATACTTTTTATTTTCCAAATGGCACATTATTGCGTACCCATACTTCGCCGGTGCAAATTCGAGCCATGGAAAAACGCACACCTCCTTTGAAAGTGATTGCACCAGGGAGAGTTTATCGTTGCGACTCAGATGTCACCCATACCCCAATGTTCCATCAGGTGGAGGGTTTATTGGTCGATGAGAATATTACTTTCGCTGATCTCAAAGGTATTCTATCTGCTTTCTTGTCTGCGTTTTTCGAAACCAAAGTTTCTACCCGGTTTCGTCCGTCTTATTTTCCCTTTACTGAACCTTCAGCAGAAGTGGATGTAACGTGCGTCAAGTGCCAAGGAAAAGGATGCAGGATTTGCAAACAATCAGGTTGGCTTGAAGTATTAGGATGCGGCATGGTTCATCCTCGGGTACTAGAATATGGTGGGATCGATCCTGAGCGATATACCGGATTTGCATTTGGAATGGGGGTGGAGAGATTTGCCATGCTCCGTTATGAAGTCGATGATCTCAGAGTCTTTTTTGAAAATGATCTTAGGATCCTCAAACAGTTTAACGGTGTTTAATCATGAAATTTAGTGAAAAATGGTTGCGTGAATGGGTGGATCCCGCATTAACCACCCAACAACTGGCTGATCAATTAACAATGGCGGGTTTAGAAGTAGACAGCGTTAATGTTGAGGATAATGATACACTGATAGAAATCGATCTCACGCCCAATCGTGGAGATTGCATCAGCATCTTAGGGATTGCTCGTGAAATTGCAGTGCTAAATCAAATCTCTTTCTCTCAGCTAAAAATTGAACCTGTAACGCCGAAAATTCAGGATACGTTGAAGGTTGAAATACAAGTTCCTGAGGCATGCCCAAGATATGTTGGCAGAGTGATTCGAAATATTAAGACTAATGCCTCTACCCCTTCGATGATTCAGAGACGCTTAGAAGCAAGCGATATTCGCTGTGTACATCCGGTGGTGGATATTCTCAATTATGTTATGTTAGAGCTTGGACAGCCCATGCATGCGTTTGATTTGGACACGCTCCAGGACGCTATTATTGTGAGACATGCAAAAGGGGCTGAAAAGATAAAGCTTTTAGATGAGCAAGATGTGACGCTAAGAGCGGATACCTTGGTCATTGCAGATAGACAAAACCCCCATGCAATTGCAGGGATTATGGGTGGCAAAGATAGTAGTGTGAAGCTAGAGACGCAACATCTCTTTTTGGAAAGTGCTTTATTTACGGCAGAATTGATGGCAGGAAAGGCACGCCAATATGGCTTGCATACCGATTCCTCTTATCGCTTTGAACGTGGTGTCGATCCGGATTTGCAATTACGTGCAATGGAAAGAGCTACCCGTTTAATTTGCGAATATTGTGGCGGGGAACCTGGGCCTGTGGTTGAGATGGTTAACGAAACGTATCTCCCTAAACAAGCTCATATTACGCTACGATATGCAAGACTTTTAAAAGTGATAGGTGAGCCTATCCCTCAGAAAACGGTAGTGGAAATCCTTGAGAGATTAGAGTGCAAGCTGTCCGAGGTTTCGCCTAAGGGTGAAATGCCCGTTTGGGAAGTGTTACCTAAAACTTTTCGCTATGATTTAACCTCTGAAATTGATTTAATTGAAGAAATTGTGCGGGTAGTGGGGTATAACAATATTCCTGATAAACTGCCTCATATTGGTGCTCAATTTGCCGGTCAATCTGAAACCCAAGTGACAACTTCACGCCTAAAGCGCGCATTAGTTGATATGGGCTATCAGGAAATTATTACCTATAGCTTTGTTGATAGCACTCTTCATAGAGAGCTATATCCCAATAAGTCTGCGCTTGCTTTACTCAACCCTATTTCAGCAGAGATGGGAGAAATGCGCTTAAGCTTATGGCCAGGGTTACTAAGTACAGTCAAATATAACCAAAATCGTCAACAGCAGCGATTGAAGTTCTTTGAAACAGGATTATGTTTTACCTTAGGAAATGACGAAGCCCTTTTTCAAGAATCAATGCTAGGTGGCGTAGTCAGTGGTGAATTTTTGGATGAACAATGGGGCAGCCCAAAACGCACCACCGATTTTTTTGATGTAAAGCATCACATTGAATCTTTATGGGGCATGATTGGCCAGACAGGGCCTTTGCATTTTGCACCGTTTGAGCATACTGCTTGCCATCCAGGACAGTGCGCTGAGATCTCTTACCAAGGTAAAGTGATTGGTTTACTTGGAAAGCTACATCCTAGATTGGAAAAGGCTTTAGAGCTTGATGGGCCAATTTACTTATTTGAACTCAAAGTAGAGGCGCTTACGCAAAAACCTATTCCTGTCTTTGCAAGACCTTCAAAGTTCCCTGAAATTAGAAGAGATATTGCTGTGATAGTCGATTTGGGTCTTCATAGCGATAATTTAGTCACTTTTGTTAGAAACACTGCTGGGGAATTGTTACGTGATCTCAGGATTTTCGACGTTTACACTGGCAAAGGTATTGATTCTGGTAGAAAAAGTATCGCGATGGGGTTGATCTTACAGCATCCATCACGCACTCTAGTAGACAAGGAAGTGGATGAACTTGTCCATACCGTGATCACAGGGTTGAAAAAGGAATTTGGTGCCGAACTGAGGGACTAACTCATGGCTTTAACAAAGGCGGAGATATCTGAAGCACTAGCCGAATCTTTAGGCATGAACAAGCGGGATGCTAAAGAAATGGTCGAGTTGCTGTTTGAGGAAGTCAGGCAAGCCCTAGAGAAAGGGGAATCTGTTAAAATTTCTGGGTTTGGGAATTTTGATCTACGGGATAAAAGCGAACGTCCTGGTAGAAACCCCAAAACAGGGCAGGATATCCCTATTAGTGCCAGACGAGTAGTGACATTTAAACCCGGTCAGAAACTTAAAGTCCGAGTCGAAAGATATGAAGGGGTTCCAGAAGCCCCTTCTGAGGAAACAGAGAATCATTAATTTGTGTGTTAAATTACACAATATTAAGAGTTTCTTTTTTAAAAGGATTTTTGTAGAATAGCTTCCCTACACCGTCGGGGCGTAGCGCAGCCTGGTAGCGCACATGTATGGGGTGCATGTGGTCGGAGGTTCAAATCCTCTCGCCCCGACCAAAAATCTTCCTAGAAAATCAGAAAATTTAAAATCTCTTCTTTTTTAACCTTATAAACCAAATCACTTGAGGACCACTGGGTCATCAAATTACAGCAACTCGAAAGAATTAATGGTAGGTCTTTTAATAAGTATTAAGCCTCACTATTATTGCCACAACACTCAAGATCCCTCTAAACAAGAAGATGTTGAAACAATTAAAATTCCATTTGTAGATCTCAGTGATGAGTTTAAAACTATTAACTAAAAATAAGTTGATTAATTAACACTTGTCTATAAACCAAATTGATCTCAGTAATGCATTATTAACTTTTCTAACTTTGCCAGATTCACGAGGAAGCCTAAACTTAAAGGAAAGTGCTTAGGTTTAGATCTCTAAAACAGTTCTTAAAGCAGGCATATAATTAAGATCTGGCAAGCATTTGAAATTGCTTTCCTTATGAGGTGGAAAATTTTTAGGACTTCGCCAATGATTTTGGGAAAGATTTTTTTCTGCGATCCCATCTTATGAAATGATAATTGGATACTTTGATAAGTATTTAAATGGAGATAAATAAATGAATAATCAGTATGGGTTTGGTAAGACAGTTTCTTATTCTTTCGATGCAGCACTAGAGAAAGTTACGCAAGCTCTACAGAAAGAGGGGTTCGGGATACTGACAGAAATTGATACTGCTGCCACCATCAAAAAAAAGCTCAATATTGATATGCCGCCCTATCGAATTCTTGGGGCTTGTAATCCTCAATTGGCTCATGCGGCTTTGGAGGCTGATCCTTCTATTGGATTGTTACTCCCATGTAATGTTGTTGTGCGTATGGATGATAAAGATAAAGTCTTTGTAGAGTTTATGGATCCGAAAGTACTTATGCAATTAGTTAACGACGCATCGATAGAGAAAGTGGCGAATGAGGTGAGACAACGGCTTGAAAGGGTAATGAATGCGCTCTAATTCTTCAGCGACGAGAAGCCTTTACTTTTCAAGAACATAGGTGCCTGGTGCATCACAAACGATCGGATAACCATTTTTAGAATTACCTAATGGTGGGGCAGCGACTTTATCACTAGAATTGTTAGTTAACCATTGTTGCCATTCAGTCCACCATGAACCTTCATAGGATGGAGCCTTTTCTAACCATTTCTTTGGCGTTAAATATTTATTTTCGTGTTGATGAGTTAGCATTTGAAAATTTCGATGGGGGTGGCCGGGTTCACTTACTATGCCAGCATTGTGACCACCGCTGGTTAACACAAAAGTAACGTCGGATTCAGTAAACAAATGAATTTTATATACGGATTTCCATGGTGCAATATGATCTTTAACTGTGCTAACAGCAAAAATAGGAACGGATACATCATGTAAAGCAATTTGCTCTTTATTAACCTTAAATTTTCCTTGTACTAATTCATTGTTGAGGAATAATTTTCTTAAATATTCCGAATGCATTTTATAAGGAAGGCGAGTTGTATCATAATCCCATGCCATGAGATCGTTTATACTTTCTTGTTGACCTAACAAATAATCACGAATCACCTTAGACCAAATAAGATCAATGGAGTGCAGCATACTAAATGTCCCTGCCATTTGACTACCATCAAGATATCCATTTTTCCACATGATGCTTTCGAGGTACTCAATTTGACTTTCATCCACAAAAAGGAGAAGCTCACCTGCCTCCTTAAAATCAACTTGCGCTGCAAATAGGGTAATAGATTTTAGTCGTTCATCATTGCATCCGCCCATATAAGCCGCGGTAATCGTTAATAAGGTTCCGCCCAAGCAGTAACCAACAGCATGAACTTTTTGTTGTGGGACAATATGGTTAATCGCATTAAGAGCTTCTAGCACACCTAAATTAACATAGTCATTAAGCCCTAAATCTCTATCCTCAGTATTTGGATTCTTCCATGAAATCATAAAGACAGTATGCCCTTTATTTACTAAATAGTTAACCAGCGAATTATGTTCAGAAAGATCCAGGATATAGTATTTCATGATCCAAGCTGGAATAATTAATATGGGTTCTTGAAAGACTTTTTTGGTAGTAGGTTCATATTGAATAAGCTCAATAAGATTGTTTCGATAAATTACTTTTCCTTTCGTTGCTGCTATGTTAATGCCAATTTGATATTTTTCCGCACCGACAGGCTCTAGTCCTTGGTATTTACGCGATACATCCGTAATAAAATTATGAAAGCCCCTAATTAGATTTTGTCCCATTTGTTGACTTGTGGCTTGTAATATTTCAGGATTGGTCCAAATAAAATTAGAAGGGGAAAGCATATCTAAGATTTGTCTGCCTGAAAAATTGACTATATTTCGGTGGTGTTTACTCATTCCACTCATACTGCCAGAAGCTTCATCCCATAATCTTTCACATAATAAAAAATATTGCCAATATAAATTAAAGGGAAATTTTTTCCAAAGTTCATTTTCAAAACGCTTGTCAATTTCTCGCCCTTGAGTGCAAACCTCACAATTTTGATCAATGCAGCTCTTTATAAAATACTGCATCAATTGATAATTATTTGTAAATGCTTTGTTGACTATCTCAACTTGCTTGGCAGGAGATATTGCTAAATCCATTATCCAGTCAGAGAAAGCAAGAGAATAAGATGTGGGTGATAACCAGTTCGTATATTTTCCGAGCCAGCTCCGAAATAAATAATCGTATTCTTGTCCTCGATAAGCGAATGGTGATTTAGCCGAAGATCGTGGCTTTGGAGTTTTTTTGTTTAATTTACTAGAGTCCATTTTATTAACCGTATCTATTGGATTAGGTGTACTGACACCTAATAACAAGAATGAATAGATTTCTAACTATCTCGACCAAACCTACGATAACTATAAAGAATATTTTGAACTAGTGGTAAAAATTCAAATATGAATGAAATAGAAGCTTATTTAAAAACAGATCCCAATATTGGCTTGTCTTCATCTGAAGTAAAAGAGCGGTTAAATAAGTTTGGCGAAAACACTATTTCCGAGAAACGGATTAGTGTTGTTAGCAGACTGTTTAAATTTTTTTGGGGCCCCATTCCATGGATGATCGAAACAGCAGTCATCCTATCTGCCATCGTTCAACGCTGGGAAGAATTTATAATAATTCTCATTATGCTCATACTAAACGCCTTCGTTGGATTTTGGCAAGAATATAAAGCAGATAATGCAATCCAAGCATTGAAACAAAAATTGGCACTGACTTCACGAGTATTACGGGATGGTAAATGGCAAATGGTTCCTGCGAGAAATTTAGTGCCTGGCGATATCGTGTTAATTAAACTAGGAAATATTATCCCTGCTGATATGAAATTAATGCAAGGTGAATATCTTAATGTTGATCAATCAGTGCTTACAGGTGAATCTTTACCCGTAGAGAAAAAAGTCGGTGACGAGGTCTATTCAAGTTCCATCGTCCGATTGGGAGAAATGCTAGGTATTGTCATTGGAACAGGAATGAATACCTATTTTGGTCGCACGGCAAAGCTAGTAGAGACTGCAAAAACACAATCACATTTTCAAAAAGCAGTACTAAAAATAGGTAATTATTTGATTGTGATTACATTGTGTTTAGTTGCCATTATATTAGTGGTAACGCTATTAAGACATGATCCCTTAATTGATACCATTTTATTTGCACTTATTCTAACTATTGCAGCCATTCCTGTTGCTTTACCTGCTGTTTTGTCAGTAACGATGGCTATTGGGGCATTACATCTTGCTAGAATGAAAGCCATTGTGTCTAAGTTAGTTTCAATTGAAGAAATGGCAGGTATGGATATACTATGTTCAGATAAGACTGGGACATTAACTAAAAATCAGTTGACCATAGGAGAACCAATTATTTTTGAAGCAACATCTAAAGAAGAACTGTTGCTTGCAGCCACGCTTGCTTCGGAAGAACAATCTGATGATGTGATTGATCACGCAATTTTAGAAATCATTCCTTCAAACATCAATCTCAAGCAATACCAAGTTAAAAAATTTATGCCTTTTGATCCGGTTCATAAACGATCATCAGCGCAAATTCAATTTAATGAACAAAAATTTGAAGTCTCTAAAGGTGCTCCACAGATTATTCTAGCCTTGGTGCAAAATCCCAATATTAGTAAACAAGTAGAAGATCGTGTTAATCAACTTGCCTCCTTAGGATATAGAACGCTTGGTATTGCAAAAAAAGAAGAAGAAGGGGATTGGCGCTTTCTTGGATTAATACCAATGTTCGATCCTCCTCGTGAAGATTCAATTGATACAATTAAACAAGCAAAAGAAATGGGGCTTCAGATAAAAATGCTCACTGGGGATCATATCGCAATTGCTAAAGAAATATCTAGAAAGCTTAATTTAGGTGACAATATAGTATCTGCAGAGGATATATTTAAGGAAAAGCAATTAAACGCCATTAATTTAGAAAATTATGATGGATTTTCAGAAGTTTTTCCAGAACATAAATTTAAAATTGTACAGGCTTTGCAAAGAAATGATCATATTATTGGCATGACAGGTGATGGAGTAAACGATGCGCCAGCCCTAAAACAAGCTGATATGGGAATAGCAGTGAGTGGTGCAACAGATGCTGCACGTTCAGCTGCAGATCTTATCCTAACTGATCCTGGGTTACAGGTTATTATTCGCGCTGTTGAAGAATCAAGAAAAATATTTGAACGGATGAATAGTTACGCTACATTTCGTATTACAGAAACGATTCGTGTTCTATTATTTATATCATTAAGCATACTTGTTTTTAATTTTTACCCTGTGACAGCCGTTATGATCGTGTTGTTAGCAATTTTAAATGATTTTCCAATTATGATGATTGCATATGATAATGCACCTATTGCTTCTTTACCGGTTCGTTGGAATATGAAACGAGTTTTAACAATAAGCACAGTGTTAGGTGTAATTGGTGTTTGTAGTACCTTTATATTATTTTTTATAGCATTAAAATATTTTCATCTATCAAAAGAAATTATTCAAACTATCATATTTCTCAAATTATTGGTGGCGGGTCATTTTACTCTTTATGTGACGCGTAACACAGGAGTACTATGGCAAAGACCTTGGCCAAGCTGGCATCTTGTGGTTGTTATTGAATCAACTCAATTTTTAGGTACATTAGCGGCCGTTTATGGTTGGTTCCTAGCACCGATAGGATGGGTTTATGCATTGATGGTATGGGGGTATGCTTTAGCGTGGGTGGCGGTGACAAGTTTTGTCAAAATATTAGTATATAAATTAATGAGATTTGAGGACAAATAAAGATAATTTTATATTGGCAAGGATATTGTAATGACTGATTATATTGAAAATAAAACATTTGATGAAATTAAGATTGGCGATTCGGCCATGATTAAACACACCTTTAAAAAGGAAGATATTGAATTATTTGCTTCTGTAACAGGTGATGTAAACCCAGCTCATGTCGATCCTGAATTTGCTAAAAATGATATGTTTCATAAGATTATTGCGCATGGGATGTGGGGCGGAGCCTTAATTTCATCTGTTTTGGGAACTGAATTACCAGGCCCTGGTACGATTTATTTAGATCAATCATTGAAATTTGAATATCCTGTTTCAATTGGGGATACCATCATAGCTTCAGTAACCGTTACGGGAAAGAAACCAGAAAAACATATTGTTGAATTAGAATGTAAATGTACCAATCAATCAGGAAAGCAAGTTATTTCTGGAAAAGCTATTGTCATTGCACCTATAGAGAAAGTAAAACGAAAACGAATTGAGTTACCTAAACTGGTACCAAAAAAGCCTGAAGGTTCTTGGTATCATCAATTAATTGGATTAAGAGATGATCTTGACCCAATCACAACAGCCGTGGTTCACCCCGTAGATGAGCCCTCGCTAAGAGGCGCAATTGCATCTGCAAAAGACAACCTCATTATACCCATTCTGATCGGTCCAGAGGATAAAATTCGTGCTGTTGCCCAAGCGATCGAGGTCGATTTGTCTGCTTATGAAATTATTCCAACAAAACACAGTCATGAAGCAGCAGATAAGGCCGTACAGTTGGCAAAATCAGGTAAAGTTGATGCTTTAATGAAGGGAAAGCTTCATACAGATGAGTTGATGGAAGCAATCATTGATAAGGCAAATGGCATACGTACAGGCAGACGCATGAGCCATATATTTGCGATGGATGTTCAATATTATTCTAAACCACTTTTTATTTCTGATGCAGCAATTAACATACGACCGACATTGGCAGAAAAGCGTGACATAGTGCAAAATGCCATTGATTTATTTATTGGACTTGGATTTGGTACTCCCAAAGTGGCAATAGTTTGTGCGGTGGAAACTGTCAATGAGAGTATGCCCTCCACGTTAGATGCTACAGCATTATGCAAGATGGCAGAGCGTGGCCAAATTACCGGAGGGATTTTGGATGGCCCATTAGGACTTGATTTAGCCATTTCCGAAGAATCTGCCAAGGTAAAAGGGATCTATTCATCTGTTGCTGGTAATGCAGATATTATTATTGTGCCCGATCTTGAAGCTGGAAATATGCTTTATAAGCAAATGACCTATCTTTCTAGGATGGAAGCAGCAGGCATTGTTTTGGGAGCGAGTGTTCCCATAATTTTAACGAGTCGAGGGAGTGATGAGCTATCACGCAAAGCATCCAGTGCAATGGCTTTGCTGTATGTTAGAAATAAAGATAAACAATTAAGCTTAAAGCCATGAATAATCAAAGCATCTTAGTATTTAATGCATGATTATCGAGTATAAAATTTTCGTAATTTGATTGTGATATCATATCTAGGTTTTATCATGAAGAAATTGAAATGACTGGTTTGGCTTGGTATTGAATAAATCTATTATAAAGAAAAACTGTGTTCTTGTTACAGACATTTTGATCTTAATTGTAGAGGATATGACTGCGTTTTTAGTGATCGATGCCGCAAAAAATATAACTAGGATTGTTTATTTTATGGACGCAGGATATTTCATCGTAGCTTGATTAGTAGAAAAGGGCGAAAAACATGAAAAACGTAGCATTATATTTTTCTGGTATTGTATTCTTTTTTTTAATGTTTATGCATATTGTGAGGTATATAAAAGGCTGGGAGATTGTCATCGCACAGCATAATATACCACTTGATTGGTCTATTTTTGGTGCAATTGTAGCGGCTTTAATAGCATTTTGGATGTTTGTAGCGGCTAGAAAGTAGTGTTTTGGCTAATTACTTATCATTTACATTTATAGTATTCTGTATGCTATGAGAATTTGGGTGCCTAGGAGAATAATTTTAGGCAATTGTTAGGTCTAGAGTTATTAAGTTATTCTCACTTTGTGTCCACGGAGAAAAGTGATCTTCGGCATCGTCTTAAGAAATATGTACCATAGAATGAATATTCATTTGCCTTGCAGATTATTCAAATAAACTGGATTAAAGGGGGGGGATGTTGGAAAACCTTAAAAATTGAGCTTAAAAAAATCAATATTCTAAAAATAAAAATGGAAAAAATTTTTGAAGGGTAGCCTAAACTTACAATGATCCTCTTTATAATATATTTTGAATATGATAACGAAATGACGAATAGTTCATTATGAACAATGCAATAATAGATTTATTTTATCAAGCAGAAGATTATTTTTTTAGATCAATCAGCAAAGAATGTTTGGATTTTGATAATGTTGCTACAGCTTATTTGACAGGGGTATATCTTGACAGCGACAATCCTCTTTATATCAAGAAAAAAATTGAAATGTATGATGAGCTTTTGAATTGCTGCAAGGATTTTTATCTAGCTAACAAAACCCCATGGAGCATGATTGTTAGAGAGCAATTTATTTCGAACGATCTAGAAAAATCTTTGAAAAATATCGGTTTTAGTCCCTGTGGAAAGTCAGTGGCGATGTTTCTTGAATTAAATAAGCAATGTGAGCAGAAGGTTACAGATAACATTATCATTCGAGCAGTTGGCGATAAATTAGACCAATGGGTAATACCATTGGTTGGTGCTTTTGAATCGACAATTGATATTACGAGACAATACGCCGATGCTCATCAAAGAGCACTAGAAAACAAAGCTAATTTTCATCATTACACGCTTTACAAGGATGATGCACCCATATCATCTATCACATTATCGCTACAAAGAAACATGGCACGTATTGATGACATCGGGACATTACCTTCGCATAAGAATAAAGGGTATGCAACTCAGCTGATGAAATATGTCATCAATGAAGCAATTGATTTGGGAGCGAGATACTGCTTTCTTGAAGCTTGGGAGTCAGGCATAGCTATTTCTATCTATAAAAAATTAGGATTTATGACTTTGTTTAGAAATAGTAATTATGCTCAGAGGACAAATTGAATTAATTGCTCATGAATGAGTCTCAGTCAAAGTTGCCATTCTAAATGCGCACCGTGCAACCAACATGTTGAAGAAAGGTTAGCAATCATTTGACCGACTCTTGATTTAATTTTTTTTGCTACACGGGCAATAAGCATAACTTCTCTTGCGACGCATTGAAAACAGTTCTCTCATCTGACGCTAGCTTTTTCTGCAAAAAAATCCAAAATATAATAACAGCAAACCTATTACTAAAGCCGGTATTGGAGCATAAATCATATTTTTTCCTTGCCAAACTGCTATAATTTTACTTATCCACTCAGGAAAAAATAGTATCACCATGCCCTTGAGGGTTATCCAATAACCTAAAACTGTCACAAAAATAGGCCATCCTTTCCAGACGGAATGACTAACGATCATCGCCAGTCCAAGGAAAACGGTAAATAACCCTAATAGCATAGAGAGGGAAGTATTACTAGCTAATGCATCCATCAGGGATCCGATGTGCTTGATATTAAAGAAACTCCAAATGGAGAGTATAACTGCATAAAAACCTAGGGTTCGTGCCCAAAAAGTAGAATGATTCATGATAATCTCCTTTTGTATACTTTAAACATAGACATTTGCAGTTATTTTATCTTAAAAGGAGTTTATACACCGTTGAAGGAGAATGCTTATCACAATGTTAAAAAGGATTTAACAAAAAGTTAAATCCAATACTGTTCATAATCTACGGAGAGTATGGGGTATCTTTCTTAGGTTGATTTAATTGTCCCAAATCTCTTACGATGCCTTGCACTTCTGTTTTCATGTTTTCTAACATCTTTTCCATTTTGGAGTCGCCTAACATCCGTGAATTTTTTTCATTTGCAACTTGTTGATGCATTTTCCTTACTTCTTCAAGAAATCCTTCCATAACAGAAGAAAGCGCTTCTGGTGAATGAACATCTTTATTTAACATTTCAGCTACATTGTTTACTATATTTTGTAAGTTCTTAATTTGATCTTTTCTTGCATCAAGTTGAAATATTGATAAATTTGCAAACGGTATTCTTTTACTCACTTTCTGGCTAGAATACAGTTTTTGGATATCTTGATTTTGGAACCAGCTTAAGAGAGCTAATTGTTCAGGGCTTTTTGTAGGTTTAGATGATGTAACAGGAACATGCGGTTTTATTGGAATAGTTGCTCTTTCATTAGCTAAAACATCATTAGGTGTAAAAGAGGTTTGTTTTTCAATTTTTTGTCGTTTAATAATAGGTTCTTTTCTTTTGTCCTCAGGGCTCTGTCTCTTCGAGGACGTAGAATCTTGTTTTTTGTCGGCAACCTCGTCAGGCGTAGGTACATCTCTATTTTCGTAGCGCATTATGGCTTTTTGAACTTGTAACAAGTGTGCTTCTTTATTAGCAAGCATTAGTGGGGCTCTATCTAATTCAGATAGTAATGCAGCTTTGCGTGATGTTAATTCATTTAATTCCTTTTTATTAATTTTTTCTGCCTCTGTGATTTGTTGGACTTGCTCTTTAAGTTTGGCAATAAGCGCTTCTTTATCTTCTGGAGAGGGTTGATTTTCTGATGGATCATTTTTAATTACTTTTTTGTATTTTAGTTCTCCTATTTGCTTTTCTAATTCATTCACTTGTTCTCGGTTTTCTTTGCTCTTTTTATTAACTTTTTCTATGCTCTCAGAAAGTGTTTGTATTTCAGGAGGGATCCTTTCTGGTGATGAGGCAATGTATACAATTTCTTCTTTTAAATCTTCAAGCACTTGCTTATTATGTTCGTAGTCCTTTTGGGCGCGATCTGTAAAAATTTCATGTTTAGCTTTTTCATGGGATGCTTTAGTTTCAGCTTCAATCTTATCTTGCTTACGCTTTTGTATGATTTGGGCAATACATGATTTTATTTCAATCTCAGATGCTTTAAGTAGCGCTTTTTTGGGATTATTTCTTTGCCAATTGTTGATTGCTGTTTTAGCTTCTAGTAAATCATGAGCAGCATTTTCGTTAAAAGAAGTATTATGGCCAAGAGCTTGATATAAATCATTTTTTCTTTGCTTTTCAATTCTTAATTGATTTATGGCTTCATTTAATTCTTTAATGACATAGTTAATATCCTTTCGATTGGCAGGATCGATTTTTTTCAAATTGATAATGATTTCAAAATAACGATTTAATGCATGAATATGGGGATCATTATTTGGATTATTTAAGATGAGCGGAAGCATTCTTTCAACTTCGCCTGGACCTTCTCTTACATCATGTGTTATTTTTTTAAAATCATTAGGGCTTAGTATTTTTTCTAAAACAGGCAAGATTAACTGTTCAAACGTCGCACCTAAAGACCACATATCTGTTGCAGTTGTTTGAAGAATATTTGAAGATTCAATGTTATTGTAGATTTCTGGCGCCCAATAGGCAGGCGTGCCACCTGCGCCTGATACCACTTTTTTATCTTCATCAAGCATCTGTGAAACACCGAAATCAACAATAGTGACTTCTTCTTTTTCTGTATCAATGAGAAGGTTAGCTGGTTTCAAATCGCGATGTAGGATACCATCTTGATGTAAAGCTTTAAGTCTTTCTGCAGTTGTTAAAGAAACTTGTAAGAATTTTTCTAGCTCAATTTCTTTAGGAAAAATATCTGTAGCTGTATCAACAGTGATTGCTTCTTCATCATATTCCACTTTTTTTGTGTCTAGTTCTTTGTTTGGCTTAAAAATGCCTTCCTCACTTGGTTTGATAGCACGTTTAAAAGTACCAAGAGGATTAAATAGTTCATCGATATCTTTTCCTATATTCATCGGTTTATAGATAACTTGGCCGAATAATTTACTTCTTAAAACTTCAATTTTTTCTTTCAATATAGTGAGATCACCATATTCTGGGCAATCTTCAATTTTTGTACCTGGGAATTTCGCAATGACTGCTTCCTCAAGTCTCTTTTTCGAAAGGTTATTAAATCTTTCTTCAAAATCATTCAGAATTCTTCCTTGTTCAGGAGACCCTTCTGAAGGATCGAGCCAATCAACCCAGCCGAGATCATTTAATTTTTCTAATAAAGGTAACATTTTTTCTTTTTCCATTTTTTCTAATCTTTCTATTACTTTCTCTTCATACTCTTCTTCGGATAAATCTTTTAATTCCTCGTCTTTACTTGCTTCGTCTATAATTTTTTTGTTTTCTTGAAATATTTCATCTTTAAGTTTTTCATGTTCATCAAAAATCTCATTAATTTTTTCTATCGCATCGTCTAATTCTTTTTCAAAGAGGACTAATTCTTCCAAGCCTTGTTGTTCTGTTAAACGCATGACTTCATAATGCGTTGGATCATATAAATGAAGCATCATAGCTTGCTCATATTGTGACAAAACGGTGTCTTGAGTGTTAATAGTTTCACTGTGCAGCACATTTTTTCCTACCCAATCCCCAAGTTCTGAACCTCGAATGAGTTTAATAAAGGAAAAAACATTTTGTCCTTGTAAAGCTGAGCCGAAATGATAATTTGGCAGTTTTTTTTCAAAACCAAATTCCTTTTCTAGATCTTCAACAGGATTATCTTCAGAAACGACTTGTTTCTTTACTGCAACAAAGTTTCCAATTTTTAGATCTGTTGATGCGGCAGGTACATGAATGGCTTGTCCAATTAATACTTCACCAAAGGCACCTTTTCCTAATGCTGATTCGGATATGGCATAAATATTGTTTGAATTGTCTTTAATAATATTTTTTTCAAAAGAAGTTTTTTTCAAATGTTCTGGTAGTTTTTTTAAAGATTCTTCTGATAATATTTCATTAAGTGGTTTCTTTGCCGGAATGAAATTGATTTCAGGGCATAGCTCAAGAACGCGCTGAGCATTTGCAAGGCTTTGTCCATCAAGCAGAAAACCTTGTTTTCCTTGAAGTTCCGCACGAGACAGTTTTTTGGGCCGGCGAAATTTTCTTTTTTCTAAAATGGAAGAAAGTTCTTGCCGTTGAAAATCTTTCTTAAGGGCTTTACCTTGCAACTGATTATAAAGCGGATGCTTTTTATCTATTTTTAGCTGCTGTATTATTGGAATATTTGCCTGAATTGTATCAACTTGAAAGTTTTCAAAAACTTGTAATGCAAGCTGTGTATCTGCACTATCTTTTTTTGATTTTGCCATTTTATTTTATCCAATTTTAAGAAGCTTGATAAAATGACAATCTACCTTTTGAATTAGTTCTATTTTTTGGTTAATTCGTGTAATAGTATGAAATGTCTCAACTTGAACGCAAAACGAAAGGAGACATATTTTAGCTACTTCAAAACTTCTACTAGCTCGTTTTCATTCCAACGCCAATGATGATGTGAAGTTAAGTGTGCCCCACCTAGCCAACGATCTATTCCATTTATGTCAATCCAATCGGCTTGCTGAGTTAATATCTTTCTTCCTAGATCAGTGATGCGTGCATTCACATGATGTAGATCTAGATGATGATTGCTATTTTTTATTTGTTCGACATTATCCAAGTGAAGCAGTGCATTTTTGTGGCCGTCCAATCGTTTTACGATCGACCAAAAACTTATGTCGCCTAAACCCATGTAATAAGTGCCTTCATCAACCGGCAACTGCCAAAAGATATCAGATAAACGCTTACTCTCTCTTTTTAGAGAGGTAAGAATAAATTGTTCTGTTCTGTTTAATCCATTCTTTGAGGAGGGGAATTCTTGCAAATGTCTAATCATAGCGTTTTTCAAGAAAGGCAATAAAGATAAATCTGTTTCGAGCAATAAAACTAGGCTTTGTGGATTTTTATTGGTAAATGCTTCCCAGGCCATTTTGCCTAGTTCTAAATGTAACGAAGTTATAGGCTGACGATGAGGGAAAAGTGAACTCATTTGATCAACAGATAGTTGTCCAAATCCGTAAAAAGGAGATACGCCAGCAAATTGATTAATATTAATGAAGGATAAATGCGTTTTTGATAAAGATTTGGTTGAAAACCAATGCAGAACTTGAATCAGTTGTAACTGATCATATAAATCATGTTCAAACCATAGGATAATTTCATCATAATGGCGATAATCTTCTAGTTTGTGTAGATTGCTGATAGCGTCGTTCAAAATGATTTGATAATCCCCATACCCTTTTTCAGCAAGATATTGTGCGCGAACTTTATTTAACTCCCTTAGAGGAAGAGAAGGGACAGGACCTTCATGTAGGACATCACGCCAGGCAATTACCTCAGCCTCTGGATAGGATTGCTCGATGAGCTCTGCTGCGTTGTCTCCATTTGTTATGTGTAATTTCATAAGGTGGGGTATCCTTCGACATTTATTTGATTGTATTGTAAGTTAGAACCTTTTTCAAACTAAAATGACGTTTATTTCCTTCAGTTTCTATGATAAATAGGATGGTTAAAAGAAGATGTGCATAATTGCATGCATGCAACAATTTTTGTTTAATTGATAATGTGGGTTTTTCTATGCATCACGGACCTGATAGTAAATCAAATAATGCATCACCTGAGAATACAGGCAGTAGTGTTGCTAGCACTTCAACCTCAACACGTGCAGAAGAGCCATCTCACTCTGGCGCCAATGATGCGCCAGTAAAACCTCATTTTACACTTTGGCAAGTGATTAATGTATTACGATGCGTGAACCATTTTATGCAGGTTGAGGAACCACTTCTTTTAAAGATAAATCCTGATAACCCACTGATTTTAAAATCGTTTGAGACTATTTTTTACTCAAGATTTTTAATTGATCCCTATGTTAGCATTGAGGAGATGCAGGGTTTATTCAGAAGTTTACCTGCAGGAATTACACAAAGAGATTTAAATTTAGGTCTAGGATATGCTTATAAATCAGTATTTTTTAATGCAAATATCTTAAATGAAAATGATATTGCTGTGTTAACTTCACATCGGATATTTTATGAAGAATTAAAAGAAATTCTGAATGAATACCGGCCAAAGATCCATCAGTTTGAACAGCTAGAGGGCAAGCCAAACTTTAAAGTTATTCCTGTAGAAAGAATAATAAATTGCTTTCTTAAAATGATGGGACAACTTGAAAAGATAGGGCAAGCTGATAGTTTGTATGCAATCCATAATTTCTTGCATATAGGAAAGAAAATAGCTTCTGCTGAAGAAACGAAAAACCCAAATACAGGGATAGATTATGCATCAAAAATGATTTCTCCGTGCTTGCATCAAGGGTTCATGCTAAGCAGTAAATTATGCTCGCCATCAGATTATGCAAAATCAGATATTGCTTTTAAAGATCCTTTATCCGAAGCAATGAAAAATGAGTCTCAATTTGTTATCTATTTTACTCATGCGATATTAACACTTCCCTTATTTGAAAAAATTTACCATCCAGATACTTATAAAGAATGGAAACAACCTGAATTCGAAGATTTATTTTTAAAGGCAAAAGTAACACTATTTCATTTTCTCGATACACAATACATGGCTGCTAGCAAGATGAAAGAGAAAATTAAAAAAAAGAAACCCAATTTCTCCTTGTTGAACAAATTTCGAGGAGGAGAAAAAACAAGATCAACTGATCGTTCAGTACCGTTAAGCAAGGTAAATGTGTCGAGTTCAAGTATTCAAACTGATGCTAATTTATCAGAAAAAATGGATTCATTATCATTGTCTGATGGAACGTCAGTGCCTCCTCCCCCTATCTCTTTTGCATCGTCTAGCACATTAACATCTAAAGGGCCTATTAGAGGGCGGGAGAGACTTGCTGAATCTAATGATACTTTGAGGCTAAGTGGTGCTGTAAAAGTAATGATCCCACTCTTGGAAATGAATCAAGTGATGCGAGGTGATGGGGTTGATGTATCACCACCCGGAAGAAGTTACTTGCCCTCCTTATCACATCAGAGCAGAAGAATTAAAGAAAGAAAACAGACACCAAGGCCTGTTTTTATACCTGCTGATGATCAGGGGGCTCAAATATTAGTTGACCAGGCTACTCACGATCCCATTAAAGATCCAGTTGATGAAAAGGGAACTATGCCTAATTTGTCATAAAGCGCAAAGTAAGAAATGATTAATTTTCTATCGCTTCTAATGGTGCCTTTTGCATTTTGCTTTTCAAATGTGGAGGAACAATGGTTTCAAGCAGCTCTACAGTATTAACATGATTATTGCGCTTTGCTAACCTATATGCTGCATAATTGTTTGCAGAGATAGCAGTAATTCTAGCATTTGTAGGGATGTATCCCCATATTAATTCAATAATATGATCAAATCCTTTGTCGGCGGCATGAACAAGAGAAGTAAAATCTTCATAGCTCAGAAGTTGAGTTTGTTGTTCGGGTGATAACCATTCAAGTAACTTTTTGATAACATTGGCGTGGCCATGTTTTGCTGCTTCAATAAGGCATAAAGGAAATAGTGAATTCATTAATCCTTTTTTAACTCTGTTGTCGTATAAACTCCAGACAAATTTGATCAAATTTATATTGCCTTGACGACATGCTGCTTGAAAAGGAGAAATAATCTTAAGCTGAAAATTTGGAAATTCTACTATTTCTGTCATGAGAAGCAGGTGGTAATCAGATTCAGGGACTGCTCTCAGAACACGTTTTACTTCGTTTGTATTTTGATGGCATGCATTGTTAAATATTAATATCATCGCTTTTTGCAATCTTGAATTCCAAATCAGCTCCAAGAACTCATCAGAGGCTTGGATGATATCTAAGCATACACTATGCAAATATTCTTCTGTTAAAAATCTTTCTACAATATCCCAATGTTGATTTTGCAACGCTTTTTTAAAGCCTTCAGCTTCCCTTGCATTAAATGCACAGAGCATTGCTTCTTTAGCTGCAAGCTCTTCGCTGGTTTCCGTGATATGGGTCAAATAACAGTTAATAATATCAATGCGGCCATTTTCCGCTGCAGTATGGAAATTGATATAATTATCAATAGTAATGAATTTCTCTTTATTCTCATGAGAAAGTGAAACCCATATTTGATTAAACGTTTCAATATTTCCCTCATCAATGCTTTTGGCGAGGGATTTAGGGCAGAATTTGTTTAGCATGGACTTAATATGTTTGAAAATACTTGGGGACATTTCCTAACCTGTTTTTGGTCTAGCGATCAAGTTTATTGACTGACAAATTTTATGGGATAATTCCAGTAAAATCAAATTTCTTCGATAAAAAGTCATCTCTTACCGTTTGTCGAATTTTTATGAGTAAAATCAGGGCAAAAGAGACTTTTTGACAGAGTAAATTTACCTTTTTTGCGTGCAGCCTCACTTTTAAACCCTTTTTTCATTTGTTATAAAATCAACTTTTGTTGTGTAACAAGATTAGTTCTTGGGTAGCCATGTCATTAAGCCTCGTTGATTTTACTAAACGTTTAGTTCGTTTTTATCGACCGTATTTTGCGCTCAGTGGAAAGGGGGCAGGGCGAAGTATCTCGATGGTCGCTATCTTTGCTTGTAATATTGCATTAGCAATTGTATTTTCATTTTTTAATGCAAGTATGACTGCTCTTATTGGAGTGCTTGAACAGCCAGGATTAACTTATAGCGCGTTTTTTGGTGCCATGGCGACAACCAGCGGCTTTATCGCATTAAATATTTGCATTTCAATTGTTAAAAACCAATTTATTCAGCATCTCAGAAAATCTTTGTCCTATGCAGTGGATAAGTCGTTTTTAAATAAATGGGTCAAAAACAAGGCCTATTATGGATTAAAATTTGTACCTAAAAAAATAATGACTAATGGTGAGAATGAGCAAGAGCTCAATCCTGCTCAAATCATGAGTTATGATAATGCTGAATTGATCAATACAGTAACAGTTCTTGTTGATAACTTTTTTAATATTATGTGTTTATTTGCCGTAGGGTTAATTGGACTCTATACACTGTCAGAACCCCTTAACGTTGTTTTATTTTCCCTTAATTTTGCCATTCCAGGATATATGGCTTTAGGAACAGTTTTTTACGCACTGTTTTTTAATGTCATTATCAATTCATTAGGGCAGCCATTGAAAAAATATGAAGAAGCTGCAAGGAATGCCCAAGGTATTTTATACCGAAAAAGTCATGAAATCATAACCTATGCAGAATCCATCGCTTTTTTACGGGGAACAAAATTTGAATATCGCTCTATAAAAGAAACGTTAAAAGATACTGAAGTTTTTAAATCACTCGCCACTAAAATTCGCTTAAATTTAAATCTGATTACAAACCTGCATTTAGAAATGGGATTTTTCTTACCCGTCATTTTAGCCTTGCCCAATCTGATTGCCCAAAAAATGAAAGTAGCTGTGCTTTATGAAATTCTACCTTATTTTCAGTCAGTTGTTAGGTTTTTGACATGGAAAAATGAGAATTACGATCAAATTGCGACTTGTGAAGTATCACTGGGTCGCATGGAAAAATTTAATGAATTACTAGGGGCGTGGGAAAATTTAAAGGAAAAATCACACCCGCAAAGATTAGCACATCGGCATAAAAGTGGTACCAATAAAGTTCAGATAAAAAACGTGACTTTACTTAATACCGAAGGTGATCCTTTGATTAAAGGTGCAAGTTTTGCCCTAACTAAGGGGAAAGTTACGCTCATTCAGGCTGCATCTGGAACAGGGAAAACAACTTTGTTACGTGCTATAGCGGATCTTTGGCCTTACTTGAAAAAGGGGGGAGAAATTATTTTGCCTGACAATAAGAAGGCACAATTTATTCCTCAAGATGGTTTGGTTCATCATCAAGGAAGAACTTTGCTTGAGACCATTTTATATCCTGAAAACAGACTTGCAACAAAAAAGGAAAAAAATGAAATAATTGATTTGATGATAAGAGCAGGGTTGCGATCATCTATTATTGAGGGGCTTCAAGTTGCTAAAGATTGGAAAAAAGAACTCAGTGGCGGAGAGAAACAACGCATTGCTATTATTTCTGCTATTATCAAAAAACCAAGCATATTATTTATGGATGAAGCAACCTCAGGAATGGATCATAAAACTAAAGAAAAGATTGAAAAATTACTCAAGGAAAAATTACCTCATACAGCGATTGGCTATATTGATCATAACCCGAGCAATGAGTCAATGAACTCAAAAGGCTTTACGCCAAGCAAAGAGACTCATTTTCGTGATAATACTGTTACATTGAAGAAAGCGCATCAATATAAAAAGACGCTTATCAGACCCAAAAATTAGCATTAAACAATTGAACGTACCACACCACCATCTACCCGAACAGCGGCACCATTTGTTGCGGCTGAAAGCGGGCTGCAAAGATATGTTACCATTGCAGCAACTTCATCTGTCGTTGCTAAACGTTTCAATAATGAGCTAGGGCGATCTTTAGAAAATAAGTCCTTTTCAATTTGTGCTGCGGTTAGTGCACGTTCTTTACCTAACGTTTCTATGAATTGTTTGACACCTTCGCTTTGGGTAGGTCCCGGAAGAACAGAATTGACTGTTACACCAGAGCCAGCTGTCATTTCTGCAAGGCCGCGCGCAATAGCAATTTGTGCTGTTTTAGTCATGCCATAATGAATCATTTCGATAGGGATCTGCACACCAGATTCACTTGAAATAAATATAATACGACCCCAATTGTTTTTTAGCATAGAAGGTAGATACTGCCGGCTTAGTCTTATACCACTCATCACATTGACGTTAAAAATATTTAACCAATCTTCATCCGTAATCTCATTAAAAGCTTTAACTTCATAGATCCCAAGATTATTCACGAGAATGTCAATTTGCGGGATTTGTTGAAAAAGTTTTGTGCTTCCTTCTTTCGTACTAAGATCGATGACACAAGGAATTAATTTAGCATGAGGTCGAAAGGATTTAATTGTATCAATAGCGCTGTTTACGCGTTCTTCCGTGCGTCCATTAATGATAACGTTGACCCCTTCATCTGCAAGCATTTTAGCGATGGAGAAACCTATACCTGCTGTAGAGCCTGTTACTAATGCTGTTTTGTTTTCTAATTTGTAATCCATATTAACCTCTAAATGCTGCAGCTTGAAATACATTGGTATATAAAAAGGTAGACTATTTTGATTTTTTTTCTTAATTGACGACAGGCAAATACCTAACCTTTTTACAGTAGATTATTCTTTTGAAAAATCTATACTTATGTTTAGAGTGTGGTCAAAATAAAATGACAAGGCTGTCTCATTTGAGGAAGCCCATCATGCCTAAAAAAAATAGTATTTCAATACCTCATGAATTGATGCCATATTTTCTTGCTATTTTTCCAAGATCTAAAAATCATATATGGATAACGCACGTCTATTATGCGTTAATTATTCCTTATGTTGATAAACTTATTGAAAAAATTGAATATTCAGGTAAAAGTGAATATGAGAAATTGTTGTTGATAAAATCTTATTTTACTCATAAAGCAGGGGAAGTACATACCGAAGCAAGGCAAAAGGTATTTTCGTTGTATTTAGGAATGAACTCGTTGGATAAAATTACTTGGGAGTTCGAAAATTCTTTTTTTAAAGCCATGCGTCAGAACGAAATGGATGTGCCTTTAAATGCTTTTTTACCGATAAATTTTTCTAAACATTTGAAATCGATATTAAAAATTCAAGTTTTGATTTCATTAAGAAAAAGATTATTCTCACTATCAGACAAATCAAAAGATAACCAAGCGATAACGTCCTATTTGCAGTGGATAAATAGAGAAATTCAGACACGAACTATAGACGTTTCAAATAAAGGGCAATCTCTTGATGAGGGATCTCCTTATCAACCAAACTTCATTATATATTTTTTTAATGGCGCTGCTCGTTTGTGGGTATTTGTGCAGTTAGAATATTTAAAAATAAATGAGGTTATGAAAAACTTTCAAGATGGCGTCAATTCATTAAATGTAAACGAAATTTCATTTTATGTTATTGCTTTGTCATTGCCGCTTTCTGCATTAAAATTCATTATTGATTTATTTTTTATTGCATTAATGCCCTATCGATTGTTGAGAACTGTTGTAAATGAATTGAGCAAATATTTGTTAATTGTTATAGATGATCTTAGATTGAAATATTATCCTTATTCAATAAAAGAAAAAAATTGGCTAATCCTGAATTTCTTTATTCAATTAAGTATCTATTTAGCGTTGACAATTTCGTTCGGACTGCCCATTTTACCACTACCGCATGCTTTTGTTCCCGAATTACTGTTTGCATATTTTCCATTGATTGGTTTAGGGTATTTGGGGGCAACAGTTGTTTTTGCTTTGATGAATAGTATTTATCATTGTGCTTTTAAAGGTGATAACAAGGTTGTTACGAGTAATAAGTTGATTAAATCAGAGCCATTCCCTGTCAATAAACACATTCCTCATCAACAACAGTATCAACCTCAATTTAAACTTTTTTGTAAACATCAAGAAGGATGTAAACCAAAAGTAACTGCTTTAGATGATAATGCTTTAGATAAGAAAAGAATAAACAAAAAAGCCCCTGGGAATGTTTAAAATGCTTTTTTGCTGCGCACTGCACCATGTGTGTGTCTTAGTTTTTCCTAATGATTCGCTATAATTCAATTTAAGAATGTTAACAGTAAACAGTAAGATAAAATGAAGCCACGCCGCTTTCTCTCGAATAGTTTCAACAAAAATTACTTTCCTGTAGCGACATTATCTTTAGCGATTTTTCTGGTTCTTATTTATGCATGGATGCAACCGCAAGATAATACAAATAGAAATAATGCTGTTTCATTTTATTTTAATCAGGGTTTAGACAAAATTGAGTTTCCACTTTATATTAAATTTCTTAGAAAATATATGGAAAATGAAATATATTATCGTTCTATCAATGATATTGAGAATGAGAAAATTTCTAAAATTGAATTATACTGGATGCTAAGTGCTGATCCCTTTTTTCAATCATGTCTAAACAATAATGCTTGTTTAGAACCAAATAGTTTAATGCATCTGAAATGGCAAGATAAACGAATAGAATATCAAAAGATTCTCAATGCGATTTCGTTTCAGCGTTTCGGTTTTAAGCCTGCCGATCCTACCTGTTTAACAGCTTTTACCAGTTTATTCTTTCAAGAAACTTCTTTTCAATTATGGCTTAATATTATTTTTATCCTTATTATTGGTGTTTTCATTGAAGCAAGAATAGGAAAACTCATTTTTTTATTGGGTTATATGATATCAGGAATGATGATGTTGTCATCATCTTGTTGGATAGTGCCGTATAGCATTATACCTATATCTGGATCTAGCGGTGGTGTGGCAGGTTTGATGGGAATAATGCTAGCGCTATTTTGCATTCAAAGGTGGGATGATCGTCTGCATGTTAATGAAAATGATCTTATTTCATTGCCGATGCTTTGCATTTTACCTTGTTGGATATTATTACAATTAATATTAGTGCAACTTACAGAATTTGATTTGGTAGATTTTATTTGCCAGTCAGCAGGTTTTTTCTTTGGCATATTATTAATGTTTTATTTATACGGTATGCATTGCCTTAATAGTTGCGGCAAAAAGAGATTAGTTAAGCATTTAAACCTCGAAACTGGCCTTGCTGAAGCATACAATGAAATTTCTCTATTCAATCATACCAAAGCCAAAAAAATTCTCTATGGTCTATTAGAAGAATATCCTACGAGTAAAGAAATTTATTTTCAACTGTTTAATATCGTTAAGCTAAATCCGTAGACTCCCCCTAAAAAGACACATTTCATAAATAGAGTTTTCCTGGCAAAAT